>UMBW01016525.1_pt1 | contig 38440 bp, 41 predicted proteins | sample 1964071 | NCBI WGS metagenome assembly UMBW01 (sample SAMEA4835953, study PRJEB28245) | human gut metagenome | biome: gut microbiome; material: fecal sample | place: Denmark | collected 2008
TATTACGAAGGAAGACTCAGAGGTATTGCATTAAGATTTTAGTAGGGCTATTATGAAATATAAAAGAAGATGCAGAAACTGTCTCATGACAGGTGCTGCATCGTTCAGGGAAGGAGAGATAGATATGAAAAAGAAAATCAGTAATAAGAATGCTGTAATCATTGCAGGAGCCGTTGTTGCGGTGACTGCTGTAGGTGGTACAGCGTATGCGATGAGCGGTCCAAAGCTTGCCTTGAATAAGGAAAAAGTGACTGTAGAATACGGTACCCAGTACAAACCTGAATTAAAGGATATCGTAAAGGACTATAAGGACTTCGACAAGAAGAGTCTTAAGCTCATCAACAAGATTCCAAATGAAAAGGACAAGACATATCCAGCTGTAGGAAAGTATACAATCACAGTAAAGTATAAGAAGAAGTCTTTAAAACAGAGTGTCATTGTGAAAGATACGAAAGCACCAGAAGTTGCTGTGCCAGCGGATATCGAAGTATTACAGGGAACAGATCTAGCGACTTTCGACTTCAAGTCTCTTATGAATGTCAGTGATGCATCAGAAACAACAATTGATGTGGATACAAGCAAGGTGGATGTCAATACACCTGCTCAGTATGATATCAACGTAACTGTCACTGACAAGCATGGAAACAAGACTGTGAAGGCTGTCAGGGTGACTGTAACTGCGAAACCAGAAATCAGTGATGATGAACAGGTGGTACAGGAAACAGTCAAGAATTCAGACGGCACAACAGCCGTAAGAAACAGCGTACAGAAGAAATCACAGACTTCTGGGAAGAAGGTCGTATCAAACAGTTCGAATGTGACTAGAAAGTCAACAAATTCATCACAGTCTGCCTCAAGCAACAGAACATCTGCAAATAGCAATAAGACTTCTGGAGGAAACAAGACATCTGGATCATCAACAAATGGCAGAGGTACTTCTGGAAACAGTAACAAGACTTCTGGAGGAAATAAGACATCTGGCTCATCCTCAAAAGGAAACAGTGCTTCAGAAAACCATTCAGGTAGTCTAACAGTACAAAAAGATCCAAATGCATATCGTCAAGGTGATGGTTTTTATAGTGAAGGTGCTGAAATTAATGGTGAAGACTTTGACAAGCTTACAGGAGGTGACTGGAAAAACTGGAATTACTAGAATTAAATTCATATCTTTTCCTCAGGGAGACTCGCTATAGAGACCTCCCTTTTTTCGTGCGAAAATTAACAGCAGGTATCATACCTGACTGGTCTATATATAACCTCGCATGGCATAGATATATGCCTCTCTAATTCGGAATCGGAAAGGGAGAAGAAAAAAATGAACCGAAATATATTGAAGAAGCTCGGTGCTGTTGCTTTATCTGCCCTCATGACACTTAGTGTGGCTTCACAAGGTATCAGCAGTGTAAATGCGTCTGGTAGTTATGAATTAAAATATTATGGACAAAGCACTGCATGGGGTACAGAATGTGGAAACTATACCATTGATGGAAGAAGAGCATGGTGCATCGAACACAAAAAGGATTCACCACCATCTGCAATTGTAAATGGAGAAATCTATCATGGTACTGATGAAAAATCAGCAAATATCAGAAAGATTATGTACTATGGTTGGGAAGGATTTGAACCATGGAGCGGACTGAACAACTTATCAGATACTGAAAAAAATACTCTCATGTCAATGGCACTCTCTAAAGCCTATTCAGGTACAAAAATTAGACAGACAATCATCAATGATTTCTATAATTTTGCTGTATCTCAGCCGGACCCACAGAATAAGAATATTCTCAGATTTAGTAAGACTACCGTGAATACATGGTATGATCAGAATTCGAAGATCCAGAAGTCTGAGTCTTCCAGACTTAATGGTCCTAATGGATATCACATCACAATCAACACCCAGACAAACAGAGTGAAGGTCGTGAACGAGACAAAAGGATGGGCAGGACAGGTCGTTGATGTATATGGCGGTGACACAGTCCACTATGAAGCCGATGCAGGATACACTGGACATGCATACTCAGGATATCTTCAAGGCGGATTCTCATTCGCACCACTCATTGTCTGGAACGGAAACAGTGCTCAACAGCATATTAGCACATGGGTTACTACAGACCCTCTTGAACCAACATGGTTGAATGCTGATTTTAAAGCTGTAGTTGGAAGTCTCAAACTCAGAAAGACAGATACAGGCGGTAAGCTTCTTGATGGAGCTGTATTCCATGTATCTGGCAACGGCTATGAGAAGGATGTCACAGTAACTAATGGTGAAATCACTGTGAATGAACTTCCAATCGGTGATTATACAATCACTGAAAAGACAGCCCCTAACGGTTATCTTGTGAATGTTGCACCATTCAAAGCTACAGTCTCTGCTGGTCAGACAGCTGAGACAACAATCACTGATGAAGCCCCAACAGGAAAGATCTCTATCAAGAAATCTGACTCAAAGGGCAACATCCAGGGTGAAGCCTCACTTGAAGGTGCTGAATACACAGTATATGGTGCAGATGGTCAGGAAGTGGGTAAAATCACAACTGACAAGGACGGCAACGGCAGTCTCGAAAATCTAGTACTTGGTACTTATACTGTCAAGGAGACTAAGGCTCCTGAAGCATATGACTTAGACTGGAATACCTACACAGTCGAACTCACTTATAAGGACCAGAATACAGCAATCATTCTTGGCAACGTTGACTCAAAGGAAAACGTAAAAACAGGAAAGATTGAAATTAAGAAGACAGATACTGAAGGCAATCCTCTAAAGAGCGGTGAATTTGGTATCTATGCAAATGCTGATATGTATATCGGCGATACGCTTTATAAGAAAGGTCAGCTTGTTGTATCAATCAAGACTGACGACAGCGGTGTGGCAAGATCTGGTGATTTACCATACGGCTCTTATTATGTAAAGGAAATCAGTGCTCCAACTCATGAGGGTGGAAACAGCCATAACTTCGTATTATCTGATGATACTCAGTATGTAAAGATCAATGGCAAGAATAAGACTGATACAGTCACATTTGTTGATAAGAAAGTGACTGCAAGCAAGACTACAATCACTGGTACAGACGAAATCAAGGGTGCAGTCATGACTGTAACTGATAACGATGGCAAGGTAATTGACACATGGACTTCTGATGGAAATCCTCATTCTATCAAGGGATTACACGAAGGATGGGAATACACTCTAACAGAAACAACTGCTCCAAAGGGATACGTAAAGGCTGAATCTATCAAATTCACAGTATCTACAGATAAGAAAGACCAGACTATTGTAATGAAAGATAAACAGTTTACAGCATCTAAGAAGGATGTTTCTGGTAAAAATTATGTAGAAGGTGCAAAACTTGAAGTTAGAGATGACCAGAACAGAGTCGTTGACTCATGGACATCTACTAAGGAAGACCACTATGTAAGTGGCTTAGAAGAAGGCAAGACTTACAGACTTGTTGAAGCAGAAGCACCAAAAGGATATGTTAAAGCTGACGATATCTTCTTTACAGTATCAAATGAAAAGAAGAATGAATCAGTAATCATGAAGGACTCAAAAATCACAGCATCAAAGACAGATATTACAGGCACTAAGGAAATCAAAGGTGCAGTATTAACTGTCACAGACAACGATGGCAAGGTGATTGATACATGGACATCTGACGGAAATCCTCATGCAATCAGCGGATTACATGAAGGATGGGAATACACTCTAACAGAAACAACTGCTCCTAAGGGATATGTAAAAGCAGAATCTATCAAGTTCAAGGCAGAAAGCGGTAAGGACCAGAAACTTGTGATGAAGGATGGTCAGTTCACTGCTAAGAAGACTGATGTTTCTGGCAAGAATCATGTGGAAGGTGCAAAACTTGAAGTAAGAGACGAAAAGAACAATGTTGTTGACTCTTGGACTACTACAAAAGAAGACCACTACATCAGTGGTCTTGAAGAAGGCAAGACATACAGACTTGTTGAAGCTGAAGCACCTAAGGGTTATGTAAAAGCTTCTGATGTATCCTTCACTGTTACAGCTGACATGGAATCTGCAACAGTAGTGATGAAGGATGCTAAAATCACAGCTAAGAAGACTGACATTTCTGGTACTAAGGAAGTTGAAGGTGCTGAAATGATTGTCACTGACGAAAAAGGCACTATCGTTGATAAGTGGATTTCTGGCAAGGAAGAACACAGCATCAGCGGTTTAGAAGCAGGCAAGAAGTATACACTTACTGAGAAGACTGCTCCTAACAGTTTTGTAAAGGCTGAATCTATCGAATTCACAGCTGGCGGTGATAAGAACCAGTCACTTGTGATGAAGGATAAGCAGTACACTGTCTCTAAGAAAGATGCATCTGTGAAGAATTACGTAGAGGGTGCAAAACTTGAAGTAAGAGACGAACAGGATAGAGTCGTTGATTCTTGGACTACTACAAAAGAAGACCACTATGTAAGTGGTCTTGAAGAAGGCAAGACATATAGACTTGTCGAAGTAGAAGCACCAAAAGGATATGTGAAGGCATCTGATATCTACTTCACTGTATCTAAGGATAAGAAGAATGAAACAGTAGTCATGAAGGATGCGAAGATTACTGCATCAAAGAGAGAAATCACTGGTACTAAGGAAATAGAAGGTGCCAAGATGACTGTCACTGATGACAAGGGTACTGTCGTTGATAAGTGGACTTCAGGAAAAGAAGAACACAGCATCAGCGGACTTGAAGAAGGAAAGAGATATACTCTAACAGAAACAACAGCACCTAAGGGTTATGTAAAAGCTGAAAGCATTACATTCACAGCTGGTGATAAGGACCAGAAACTTGTCATGAAAGATAAACAGGTCACTATCACTAAGACTGAAGTCACTGGTACTAAGGAAATAGAAGGTGCCAAGATGACTGTTAAGGATGAAGCAGGAAAGACTGTTGATACATGGACATCTGGAAAAGAAGAACACTATGTCAGCGGGCTTGAAGAAGGTAAGAAGTATACTCTTATCGAAGAAACTGCTCCAGATGGTTATGTAAAGGCTGAATCTATCGAATTCACTGTATCTAAGGAAAAGAAGAATGAAGCCTATATCATGAAGGATAAGCAGGTTTCTGTCACTAAGACAGACATCACTGGTACTCAGGAAGTTCCTGGTGCTACTCTTACTGTCAAGGATGAAGATGGAAATACTGTTGATACATGGGTATCTGGTGATAAGGAACATCATGTAAGTGGTCTTGAAGAAGGCAAGACTTACACTCTTATTGAAGAGACAGCTCCTGAAGGATATGTAAGAGCTGAAGAAATCACATTCACTGTCACAAAAGAAAAGGTTGACCAGGAAGTCAACATGTTTGATGCACAAGTGAAGGTGACTAAGACTGATGCATTGACTGGCGATGCAGTTAAAGGTGCTGAATTCACAGTATTCGACAAGGATGGAAATATCGTTGACAAGTGGACTACAGACGGCACTGCTCATGCAGTAAGTGGATTGGATGCAGGATGCGAATATATCTTAAAGGAAACTAAGACTCCTGAAGGATATATGACTGCTCCTGATAGAACTCTTGTTGTATCTGGTGAACAGAACATGGATGTAGAAATCAAGGAACATCCTGTTCTAACAGATATCGAAGTCCAGAAGGTTGATGCTCAGACTAAGAAAGTCATCAGATCAAAGGATTTCGAATTCACTATGTATTCAGATGCAGACTGTAAGAATGCTATTACAACTGTCTCAGCTGACCAGAATGCTGGTACAGCTACATTCAAAGATCTAAGATATGGTACTTACTATATCAAGGAGACTAAGGCTCCAACAGGATACTTATTATCTAAGGAAGTAAAGAAGGTAGTTATCAATGATAATCTAGAAAATGTCGGTAAGACATATTCATTCATCTATCAGGATACACCTATGCCAACAACAGGCGTTAAGACTGGCGATGGTACAGATATCCAGAAGTTCACTGCTTTAACAGGTATTTCTGGTATCGCTCTTCTTATCAGTATGATTCTTATCATCAGAAAGAAGAAAAACGCTCAGTAAGAGCATAATCAATGATTAAGGCTGGAGGTAATCTTCAGCCTTTTCATTATTGAATTACCAACAAATATTGATATGAGCGTATGAATGAAAATTCGTATGCTTATATTTCTACTTGTTGGATGAAGTAGAAAAGTAGATTGATTAGAAGGAGGAAGAAAGAAAATGATTTTATCTACAGCTTTAACAAATCTCAAGACAGCAGTCATCATGACACCTTATGTACTTGACGGATTCAACAGCGGGCTGGCTCAGTCAACAGCAAAAAAGTATATTGACCCGATTACTACATTCCTGATGTGGGTAGTACCGCTTGTTGCAGTAATCGTATGTCTTATCTCATTCGTTAAATGGTTCATCATGGACGAAGATGAGAAGGAAAGACACAAGCCTTTCAGAATGATCAAGAAAATCATCATCGTGACAATCATTGCAGAACTCATCACTACATTATTCAAAATCTTTGGATTACAGTAACAGAACACGAAGAATAAAGGAGTGATCATATGGACGTAGTTGGTTCAATCACAGGGTTTTTCAGAAACATTCTCTGGTCAATCATCTATCTGCTCCTATGGGTGACGGATACGATATGGCAGGTGGTGATGAAGATTGCTACACTGGATTTCTTTGAGAAAGGCAACGTAGCGGAATGGTTCACGGCGATATCGGGAATCATCATCATGTTTGTGGTATTCAGAGTTGTAAAGATTATGGTTAAGTTCATGACTTCAGAGGAATATAGAACGAGACTGGACCCGATACATCTTATATTCATGATAGGTGTTGCCTCATTCAGTATCGCATTTGCTCCAATCGGATATCAGTATCTTAATAATGTGGCTATCACATCAGTGAAGCAAATGAGTAACTTTGCTCCTTCGGATGCAGATATCAATAACAGCAGAAATGCAAGGATATCAGATATACTTGTCGAAGCAAGTTCTATTAACTTGACAGGAGATTCTGAAACAGGTTCTATTGACCAGCAGATAAAGCAACTTGATAAGGACATTGCTAGATATCAGAAGGAGATAGAACAAGCTGAGGCTGATAAGAAGAAATCTCAGCCTGGTGATGCAATATGGAATGGAGCAAATCAGACTATCACAAAAAATAACGAACTCATCAAGGAAGCGAGAGCTACTAAAAATAAACTCCAGAAGAAAAAAAATGGTGTTGATATCTATGACAGCAGTGGATTTGATATCAATGCAGAGGATTCAGACGGCAATTATATGTACTTCTCCTCATGGACAAGCCTTTTCTTCATGATAGGTGTTGCATTCCTTGGATTCAGAACATTTTTCGGGGTGGCACTCAGCATAGGCAAGAGAAGCATCCTCATATGTATCCAGTATCTGCTTGCACCGTATGCAATCGCCTCACTCATTGATTCAGAATCGAAGGATTTTGAGACATGGGTGCGAATGATTGCAGGTAACTTCATGATCAACTTTGTGCAGATATATGGATGCTATTTTGTACTTTATATGATAAACAGCAACATCATACATAGTGCACTTGGCGGTGATATGGTTGGTATCCTCGCAAAGATAATCCTGCTTATTGCAGGTTTCATGGCAATCGAAAACATCCCATCCTATGTCGGCAGAATTCTTGGTGGCTCATCATCTACAGTCGGTCAGGCTTGGAATGAGGCACAAGGTGTCGGAAGAATGGGACTTAGTGCAGGTTCATTTGCAACAGGTGCGATGCTTGGTTCAGCTGGAACAGTCGCATCCATGGTTGGTGGAGGAATTACTGGATTCAATTCCACTCAGGGTGCAGGTGCAAGAACTCTAGCCACAGCCCGTGGAATAGCATCAGGCGTTTCTAACAGTGCGATGGCTGTTTCTGCGGGAATGAGAGGAAGAAGAAATTCTGCTTCAATCGGAGCAGGCATCATATCAGCAGGAAGCAGAGCTTTAGGACAGTCCATTGTTGGTGCTGGTGTTTCTTCAGCAGAAAGAAAAGCAGGCATTGCTGGTACAGGTGCTGGTGTTCAGTCAGCATCCCAATCATCCAGTACTGCAGGTGCAGATATTCCTACTGGCGGTGGTGGAAGCTATTCTAGCAGTTATTCTGGTGATGGTGAATTATCGGATACACAGATAGCTGAAGCAGAGAGTGCTGGAATGGATACGAGCGGTATGAGTCAGGCAGAATATTTTGCAGAGTCTCAAGCACATGGTATCGAACAGTTAAGTCCTACTGCGGAAGAAAAAGTCCGAAATGAAGACAGCAATCCAGCAAGGTCCGCAGGACAGCAGGCATATAACGCTCAGGCACAGCAGAGACTTGGAAGTAAAAAAAGTCAGCATACAGCTGGCAATGTGAACACTCAGATTAGAAATCAGAGAATAGTTGATGATACAAACTATGGAAAGGAGAGATAGTGTATGGAAAAGAAAGAAGAAAGAAGATTCACTGAGGAGGAATTAGAACAGTGTCAAAAGGTTCTTGAAGATAGAGGCTATATAGCTTCTCTTGACCTTGATGATTCTGATTATGGTGAACCAGACAGTATTGTAATCGTTACAGAAGAAAATATTCTGAAAGGAGAGATCTGATATGGCAGTAGAAAGCAAGACTCGTGAACTACTGGCAGATATTTTCATCAAGAGCCTTAATGAAGAGAAACTGCCCTGGAGCAAGGGATGGGATACAGACCATGTTCCATTTAGAGATAAGAATTATTCGACAGGATACGAATATAACGGCATCAACAAAGTAATGCTTGAAGTATGGGCAAACGAGCGTGGATATGCATCCAACGAATGGATGACACTGCCACAGGCAAACAAGCTTGGATTTTTTGTACAGAAAGGCGAGCATGGCGTTCCGATTGAAAAATTTGAATACTATGACCGCACAAAAGGCAAAGCGATGTCTATGAAGGAATATTACGAACGCAAGATGTCAGAAGATCCTGAGGTCAGAGATTCCTGCTATATGTTTATCAAAAACTATACTGTATTTAACGCACTACAGTTTCCAAAGTTAAGGGAGCAGATTGAAAAGGACCTTGCTGAGAAATACAAATCAGAAGAAGAAAAGAACATAGCATATGGAAGAATATCACATCAGAAATATGCGGAATCAGTCTTGATGGAATACTGCAAGAATGAAGGAATCAAGATTGATGTAAGCTACACAAATGATGCATCATTTTATGAACCGAAGAATGACAAGATTGTGCTACCTGAGAGATTCAAATTTCATTCAGATGTGGAGTATGTGCATACTTTGTGCCATGAAATAGCACATTCCACCTTGAAGGACACAAGACTCAACAGACCTTCATCTGCTAAATTCGGTTCGCGTGATTACGCGATTGAAGAACTACGAGCAGAGATTGCCTCATCCTTCTATCTTGCCGAATTTGGACTGGTTGATGACATCCTGGATGACAGAAAAGCCTATATCCAAGGATGGAGCGAAAAAATCAAGAAAGATCACAAGGTGCTCTTTGAAGCAATCAAGGATGCCGAAAAGATTGTAGACTATATCAAGGAGAAGGGAGGATATGACCGTGCTCTAGAGGCAGAGAAGCGACTACAGGAGACTCGAACAGGACCTATGCCTGTTCCGCAAAGAAGAGGCAGAGGAAGATAGTCTTATTCTTCTGAGCATGGCTCATCTGGAAATTGAATGAAGAATGACAAGGAAGAATACAGAACCACATACATAGGAGGAAGCAGAAACTTCCTCCTTATTAAGTATGCTGATTCAAAAAAAGAATATTCATACATGGTTTATATCGATTACGAGAAGGCTGAAGGATGGAAATGGTCGGTGAAATGTAGAAATATCAATCAGGTACGACATGTCCTCTATGACATGTATGGCAATTCAGTCGAAAGATGTATGAAACTTTCAGAGCTCATCAACAGTAAAGAGGGAACTTCAGAAGGATTCCTCGAAACGATGCAGAAAAGAGAAATCATCAGTGATGATATGGTATCGCCATATGCATATGGACTAGGTGTCAGAACCAAGGAGAGACTTGAACCGCCTCTAGAAATCGTCAATCTTGAACAGACGGCAGATGAAAGCAGGCATCTTGATGGAAGCAGTTATATGAGAATTCTCCTTGACTGGAGAACAGGAGAACTAAGAACTACTCGTGCACAGAAAGATCCAATGCTTCTATTTCGTGAAGATTCCATCTACTGCGGTGATATAAACGAATCTATCACGGTTGACGAACTCAAGGCAATTGTTTCAATGGGTATCAGGACATTCTCAGCAGGACGAATCAATAAGATGAACTATGTATTCAAGAACTAAATAAAAAGGAGGTTCATCCTCCTAATTGATACCGCAAGACGACTTGCAGTATGAACTAAGTGGATGAATGAAAGGAGATAGAAATGAAGAAGGAATATAGGAAACCAGCCTATTCAATCAGAATCCTTGAGAAGATGACTCAGGAGGAACGAGAAGAATATGAGGAAGTCAAAAGAAAGATAAAGGAGGAAAAGAAAGATGGTATTTCAGTGTCCAAAGAACTTTAAACGAGGAAAATACCTATTTGGAAAGTACAGATGGATTGATCTCATCATCCTGTTTGGATGCGGTTGTGTAGGACTCTTCACGGCACTCGCTATGGTCAGTCTGGCATCAGCATTAAAAAGCTTTGTTTTAGGAGTGGTTGGACTCTGTGCAGGCATCCTCATCATGCTTGTGGGAGGACTGCTTACACTGCCAGTCAATCATTATCACAACATGCTGGAATGGCTCAATACAATCATTGATTATTATGCAAGAACCAGAAGATTCGTCTGGATTGGATTCAACTGGTCAGATGATGAAGAAGAAGATACACATATGATTGAAGGAGATGACGAATTTGAAGAAGAGAAATAAGAAGGAAGTGGCAGAAATAAAAACTATACTTTCGGAAAGGAAATGGTAAAAACTATGAATGATAAACAAATAAGAATCGGATATAAAATCGGTGGTTCTTTTGAAGATTATAGCGATAATGGAAGCGTTGGTTTTGAAATTTTATTTCCTCATATATATTCTTCTTATGAAGAGGCTCAAAAGAATAATTATCGTCTATCAGCTCAAATGGAAAAACAAAATAATGGAGAAGTTGTTATTGTTCTTTGTGAAGATAAATCCCCAGTTGACACAATCCATTGGGACGAATGGTGGAAATATAAATGCAATCGCATTAAAGAAGAACGAAAAAATTTTAGTTTTGTTGACGGAAATACTGATTATGAGCCATGCTCTACAAAATTTGAGGAAATATTTCGTGATTATTGCGGAAACAAGAAGCGTAAAGTGTGGGATATGGAATATCTGGCTTATTGGATAGAACCTGTAATTATAATGGGATTTAACTGGTCAGATGATGAAGAAGATACACATATGATTGAAGGAGATGACGAATTTGAAGAAGAGAAATAAGAAGGAAGGGTTTAAGAGACTCTCTCCAAAACAGATTAAGAAGCAGAAGGAAAAAGAAGCAAAGGAACTCAAATCAACTCTTGACTGGATGGATATTGAAAGCATCTCAGCAGACGGAATAGTCCTTGCAAGAGGAAAGAAGAAACGCTATGTGAAGGGATTCCTTATCAAGCCAACCAACATACACCTTTTGCCTGAGACAGAAACGAAGCATGCAGTGCTCATGTGTGCAAATGCACTGGATCATATGAAATATCCAGTCTATTGGAAATTCATCAAGACACGTCCAGATGTCGGTGTCCAGCAACAGCGATATGCAGACATGATGAAGCATGCTGATAAGCCAGCAATCAGAAACCTCATGCAGAGCGAGATAGACAAGCTTGAATGGTTTGAGGAGACACATCGAGAAATCACATTTGTGGCACTCATTCAGGCGGATGAGATAAATTTTGAGAAGACATGGCATTCTCTTGCAGAGGAATTATATAGAGCATTTGGAAGAAAGCCTGTGCCAATGCGACTCATGGATTATGAGAATCTTGTATCTCAGGAATTCGAAAATGACAATGTCAACAGATACATGACAACACAGCTTGTACTGCCTGATGTTGCAGAATCAGAGGAAGGAGTGGAAATCTAATGAGACTACTTAATAGACGTTCTACAATTGCTCCAACAGCATTTGCGGAACATGAAGATTACATGATAAAGGGTGATAAGTTTGAAAAGGTACTGACATTCTGGGAGTATCCAACAGAATTCATCGAGGGCTATCTTGCTCCATTTCTTCTCAATTCAAACTACACAATGGATATGAGGACCGAACAGATTGATCTGGATTATGCATCCCTTCTCAAGGGAGAAAGAAACGACCTTCAGGAAAAGCTGAACCGTTCTACCGACCCATCTGAACAGACAAAACTGTCTGAAAGAATCAGAGCACTAGACACCCATATCAGAGAATCAATCAGAACCTCATCCAGAACCATGAATGTAATCATCAATCTGTATGTACGTGGTGATACGCTTGAAGAATGCAGTGAAAGAGCCAGAGACATCAAAGCATGCTATGGCGGTCAGGAGTATCAGGTGAAGCTGAGAGGAATCAAGTTCCTCCAGCAGGGACTCTACAAGCTTAATTCACCATTGTTCATTGAAGACGGCTTAAGAAAAGAACCGAAATATCTTCAGGGTCAGCCGATGACAACGGCATCGGTCGCAGGCTTGTGGCCATGGATTTTTGATACACTCGAGGACCCAGAAGGAACGCTTATTGGGCGTGAACTCACATCAGGCGGAAAAATCATATTTGACCAATTCTACTACATGCATGATGTCATTCAGGCACCACTTGATGGACGAGTTAACGGCAATATGATCATTGTTGGTACGACTGGTTCAGGAAAGTCAACACTGATGGGACTCATAATCAAAAATCACATCATGAATGGTCGCAAGATCGTGTGGATTGACCCTGAAAACAGAAATGAACGTCTTACAAGACGTGTCGGAGGGGATTTCATATCACTAGGAAGAAATGGTCACCTTATCAACATCTTTGACCTCAAGCCATGCAGTAGCGATGGCGACTCATGGACAAAGAGAGAGATGTATGATACAAGACAGGCAGTAGCGAATGTCGTTGAAGAGATAAAGATAACATTCAAGATGCTTTTTGCAGATATCACTCAGAACGAACTAGCAATGCTTCCATCTCTTGTATCAAAGACATATGAATATGTCGGTATTGACCCGACAGACGGTACATTTGAGAAGCTTACAGTCAATGCATTTCCGACATTCCAGACTTTTGCGACAGTCGTGAAACAGGAAATCAAGAAATACACGAAAGAGGACAGCATTGCGAATGCTTTAGAAATCTCTGCATTAAGAGCACTCAACATGAAGATGCGACACCTTACATGCTATGACGGTGTGGATGGTGAGTATGCTAAATATTTCAACGGCACAACAACAATCTCATCTGCACTCATGAAGGACAGTACTGTACTGTCTTTTGGGACAAAGGACCTATTCCAGGTTGATGATTCATTGAAGAACGCACTTCTTAGAATGATCTTCCAGTACGCATGGTCTTTGTGTCTAGGAAATGAGGACCAGGAATGCGTATTCGCAGTGGATGAGGAACATATGTTCATTCAGGAACCAAAATTAGCTGAAATCCTTGCAGTATTCCAGAGACGTAGCCGTAAGTATCATACAGTAACATTGTCAAGTACTCAGGAGGTTGTAGAATATACAAACCCTGCCATCCTTACCCATGGCAAGGCGATATTCAATAACTCAGCATATCAGGTGTATATGACTCTGAAGAAGAATTCAGTATCTGAACTATCGAAGCTTACAAGCCTCTACGACTACGAGATGATGCAGATTGAAAGACAACCAGCACATCAGGCAATCATGGTGGTAGGTAATAGACACATCCCGATTGAAGTGCTTGCAACAAGACGAGACCTACAGCTACTTGAGTAAGGAGAAGAATGAATATGAGACTCATAATCGCAGAAAAACCAGAACTTGGAAGAGCCATCGCTGATGCACTCTTTACACATCCAGAAATACATGATTCCGTGATAACTGAGGGTAATACCTCAGTTATCTGGTGCTTCGGGCATATGCTGTCACTAAAGGACCCAAAAGATATAGAAGAAGACAGAAACAGAACACTTGAACAGTTACCCATCTATCACAGGGACTGGGAAAAGGTGATCTCTTCAGGCAAGGAGAAAAGGACAAGACAGATTGGAAGCCTTATGAAGAAGGCGGATGAAATCATCAATGCTGGTGACCCCGATGACGAAGGACAGCTACTCATTGATGAACTCATTAAATATTTCAACTATCGAGGACCTGTTAAAAGAGTCCTCATCAATGACAACCTGCCAGACAAGATAAGACAGGCATTTGCAGGTCTAAGAGATAACAGGAATTTTGAATCACTAGGCAGGTCAGCCAATGCGAGAGCGATGGCTGATCTGTGCTTTGGCGTGAATCATTCCAGAATCCTCAGTGCGACAATGAAGGCATCCATGAGTGTCGGAAGAGTTATGACACCGACGCTTGGACTGGTAGTTGCAAGAGACTATGCAATAGAGAACCATGTAAAGCAGAAATATTATGACATTGAAGCTGTCTATAATGTCAGTGGACAGGAAGCAGTCTTCACATTCAAGAAGGATGACGGCTCATATGTGATGGACAGTCAGGAGGCAGATGAAATATCTTCAGCACTTCCTGAGAGCAGTGATCTGTCATTCACTAACGCAGTCAAGACTTCAGCACCACCACTTCCATACAATCAGACTAAGCTTCAGGCGGATATGAACAAAATGTACGGCTATTCGCTTGATGAGACACTGGAAGCAACACAGACATTAAGAGATAAGTATAAGGCAATCACATACAACCGCAGTGACTGTCAGTATCTGGCTGAGGAGCATTTTAAAGAAGCACCAGAAGTAATTGCAACAGCACTCTCTAATATCGGTCGCAGTGACCTGCCTGTCGAATATGACAGACACAGCCGATGCTTCAATGACAAGAATGTCTCAGCACATCATGCAATCATTCCACAGAATAAGCATGTTGATATCTCGTCCATGTCTGAAAGAGAAAGAAATGTCTATATTTCCATAGTAGAAAGATACGCAATGCAGTTCCTTCCACCAGAGACCAGACTTGAATCAAAGTCCTCATTCAAGCTGAAGGACGGTTCATTCAGATACAGTGCCTCAGAGGTTCAGGATGAAGGTTACAAGAGATATTTCAGGAATGATGATAATGAACTTGTTTCAAAGAAACAGGCTGTCATTCCTTCAGGCACATACAACTCTTCTCTCATCTCTTCACGAAAAGCTGAGAAATATACAAACCCACCTAAACGATATACGCAGGGAACACTGGTTGAAGACATGTCATCCATTGCAAAATATGTCACAGACCCAGAAATCAAGGCGATATTAAAAAAGAAGGATGAAGAAAAGAAGGGCGAGAATGGAAGTATCGGTACGACAGCTACACGTGCTTCCATAGTCAAGAAACTGCTGGAAAGAGGATATCTGAAAGAGGAACGTAAGCACATAGTATCTACAGATAAAGCGAGACAGCTGTGCAAACAGATACCAGATAGAATATCCAAACCCGATGTAACAGCAAGATGGTGGCTTATTCAGGAAGAAATCAAAGAAGGCAGAAGGAATCAGAATGACCTCATGATGGAGGTTGCAGATGAAGTCAGAGATATGCTAAGCAATGAATACAGAAATATCAGACCTATTGAAACAGCCATCAGTGCAGATGATATCATTGGAAGTTGCCCTCTATGTGGTAAGAATGTTGTCAGAAGAAAGATGAAGAATGGCAAATCATTCTATCCATGCAGTGACAAGGATTGTGGATTTGCATTATTCGAAGATATGAAGAGATTTGATGATACAGTACATATCACAGCCACATCTGCAAAAAGACTGCTGAAAGGCGGAAAGATGAAGGCAAAGCTCCATAATCGACAGGGCAGAGAGTATGAAGCTTATCTCAAGATGAAAATGAATGGAAAATATGTCAATCTGGAAATTGATGGATTTCCAGATAAGAAATGATCAGGAGCAGTTTCTAACTGCTCCTTCATTATAAAAAACACGATTATACATATGACCTCAAAAAAGACAACGTAGACAAGTTCCAGGTTGTCTTTTTTGAATCCATATGTCCCATAGGAGGCGAGCAAGCCTTGATGAAGATTAGGAGGAAAAGAAGATGGAAGAATTAATGATTGAAATCATACATGAAGATAACATCAACATGGCATGGTACAGCTTCATCCACGAAGGTATCGAATGCAGAGGCTATGTGGAATTTGAAGAAGATGAAGAGGAAAACGAAGCTGATGTAATCAGAAAAATCGAGGAGGAAAAGGTCTGGGGAAAGCCAGCATTAACCAGCATGAGTCCATTCACTCAGTGGCTGGTATGTCGATGTGAGAATTCAGGGTCGCTCATGAATTTCTACGAGCCAGAAGACATGGAAAGTGACCTCAATGATGGTCTGTATACGCCTGAAGACCTGAATGCGTTCGAGAATGACAGCATAAATCTAGATGTAGAATATGAATATGAAATAGAGAAAGAAGATGGACGTTACAGAGTCAAGTCAGATGATGCATCAATCACTATCTATGCATCAACATTATCAAAGTTCAATCTGGACTGTACGCGTAGTCAGGCAGAAGAGAAGCTACAGCATAGAGAACCGATGAGAAGACGAGGAAGGGTGAGATAATATGGCAAAAGACAAGGTACAGTCTGCAAGAAGAAATGCAGTACGAGGATATCCAATCAGTCAGCTTGCTGAAGAATATGGAATGACACTAGTGAAGAAGAGAGGAAGAAGACCTATCCTCTCAACAGAAGAGCATGACTCCATCGTCATCTATGAAGATGATAACACGTATCATAGATATTCGAACGGCAATGGCGGTGATGCAGTTGCATTTATGATGGAATTCAGTGGAATTGATGAATCAGACCTGAACAAGCATGATCAGGTGAATGAATGCATCAGAATACTTGAGCAGAGACTCAAGATTAATCCAGAACTTGCTGTACAGCAGGTCAGATATAAGAGGGAGAAGCCTAAATTTGTAATGCCTGAAAAGGCAGATACAAACAGAAAGGTGAGAGACTATCTATGCAGGACAAGAGGCATTGAAGAAAGGATTGTAGATAAATGGATAGATGAAGGACTCCTCTTTCAGGAGGCAGGCAGATATGGCAACTGTGTTTTTGTAAGCAGAGATGAGAACGGCAAGCCAGTTTATGGTGTCAAGCGTTCAGCTGATCCAAAACGTAAATTCGTTGTCGATGTAGAAGGAAGTGACTACAGCCAAGGATTCTTTATTAAAGGCAAACTTGATTATTACACAAAAGTGTCCGATAACTTTGCTTCAGAACATTCATCACTCTTTGTGACAGAAGCAGTCATCGACCTCATGTCACTGCAGTCACTCTATCTAAGACGTAGAGATTACGAACTCCGCCAGCAGGGCAAGCTTGATTGCGAGCCAGAAGATTATGAAAATAGATTTTTAAATTCAAACTGGTATTCACTCAATGGATGTCGAAAATATGACGGACTCCTCAACACGATTGCGTCACACAAAGGAATCAAGGATGTATTCCTTGCATTGGATAATGACGAAGCTGGAAGAAATGCCTCAAAGGCAATCAAGGAAGAGATACAGAAAAGATTCCCTGACAGGAAGATAGATGTATCCATCAGGGTTCCTCCGACTGAAGGTCGTGACTGGAACGATGAACTAAAGGAGGGATTTTCTCTTTCAGCACGTGATGATGCACTCATGGACCTTCAGGAAAAATACGGTCGAGATGTTGATAAAGATTACCATCAGGATGAATATCGAGAAGCAGTGAAATACAGAATGTACCATGCTCGTGACAATATCCTGCCAGTCAATGCAAAGGACTATGTGGAGGAGATGATTGAAGGAATTGGATACTTCACTGCTGATACGCCAGTATTCTCCGTGCTGGAGAGCGACTATGAACCTGCAAGAAAGATTACAGGTGTTCCAGTGGCAGAGGCAGACAGAATTCTGAAGGAAATCACAAAGCGTATTGCGAATGATGACAAAGTAGAAAGTGCAGTAGCAAGATTTAGAATAGATTATGTCATTGATGGCATGCACCGAAATTATCAGGGAGATTTCCTTCTAAAGAGCGACTGGGCAGAGAGTCCTGGCATAATCGAACATATTAGACAGTTCAATTACCGATGCATCCACGACAGCCGTTTTAGCAAGATGGACCCTAAATTCAGGGATTATCTGAATTATGCATATAACCGTCTTGTTCCCTATCTGGAGAAGCATATCCAGGTATATGAGTTTGAGAAACTGAACGATAGAATGACAGAAAAGGAAAAGAAGGGGGACATTCCAGATGATGCTGAACCGAATAAGTATCACGTATATCTTGACATAGCAGACCAGTATGCGAGACGTGCTAAAAGACTCCTGAATGAAGGACTTGAAAGCGAAATCAGAAGGATAGATACAAGCGGTGTTGAAAGAATGATTAAGTATGGTGTCAATCCTGGCAATCTCGACATCAATTATCAGTATGTCATGGCAATCGGAGAAAGAATGGAGATGGATGATGACAATGCGAAAACATGTGATATCACTCCATTAAGTGAAAAGACAGTAAAAGATGAACAGAAAGTGAATCTTAACAATATGAATGACAGAACAGTCCAGCAGGGATATAATAGACCATATCAATCCAGAAGAAGGAGATGATGTATTTGAAGAAAGACAGCTATGTAGAAGTGAGGCATCAGGGATGCCTCTACTCCTATTTCCATGTGGATGGAGATGATAAGAACAGATATATGTCACTCTCAGAACTTCTGAGATATCATCCAGAAGCACTGGAATATGTAAATAATCATCATGATTCTCTTGAAGAGGATTTCAACAACGGAAAGGCGGGGAAGAGATGAATCAGGAATTAAAGGATGTACAGGAAGAATTCAGAAGACAGCTTGTAGAGGATAATAGAGATGGTCTTGATATGGTCAGACTCCAGTTCAAGAAGGAGAAGAAGCTTCTATCCGACAAGCCATGTCGCACTATTGCAGACATGCTTGACATTCTCGGTCAGACACTCAAATCTTGGAACAGGGAAGTATCAATGGGTGTCATGTTAGATAATGAATTCAGAGTCATATGTGTGCAGGTATTATCATTAGGTACAAATAATACTTCTGACTTTTATATAAAGGATCTGTATGCAGGAGTTGTGCTTTCAGATGCAAAGTTCTGCGTCTTAGTGCATAATCATCCAAGTGGTGACTGCACGCCAAGCAGAAGTGACAGACTGACACATGACAACCTTGTGAAGGTTGCCAAAACAATAGGGTTTGGATATTATGATTCGATAGTGCTTGGTGCTCAGACCTACTACTCATTCAGTCAGAACCGCATCAGACCTTATCGAAGAGATAAGAATAGACCAGAATATATCGGTAAAAAGCTTGAAAGATGTACATATCCAGCAAAAAGGAGTCTGATACACTCATGAACAATAACAACAGCATAGCAGTGAAGATAGCAGTCGCTTTCCTGGCGACTGCTATTTTAATTTGCGGAGCATTTGGAATCGGGGCATCAACCACGGAAGCCTCAGCAGGAACGATTGATGGAAGCATCATCGTACAGTCAGCACAGATGGAAATGGAGGAATACCAGTCAAAAGGAATGAGCGGTGGGGACAAGTACAGAAAGTGGCTCACAGGAAAGGCAGATGGTGCCAGCTGGTGTGCTACATGGGTATCCTATGTGCTTGTTACCAGAGTAGGATTATCAGAATCCAGCTTCCATAAGACTGGTTCCTGTCAGGAGATGTATGATGACTTCAGAAACGGGAAGTCTCTGGGTCAGATACACGACAAGAAGTATGTGCCCTCTCCAGGAGATATCATATTCTTCGACTACAAGAATGAAGGGGAGACTCATCATGTCGGTATTGTAACTGAGGCAGATAATACATCCATCAGATACATATCAGGCAACTCAGGAAGCAGACCTGGCACATGCAGAAAGTCAAGCATTGCAACTGGAAGCAGTAAGATCTATGGATTCGCAACTCTCAGCTACTCCCAGCAGTCAGGTGTGACACTTGCAGGCGGAGCGAAGAATGCTGAAAAGGTATACTACACTCTCCTTGCAAACGGATGGACGAAACAGTCAGCATCTGGAGTCATTGGGAATCTTCTCTGGGAGACAGGCGGAGCGAACAGCAAGAATCCTACCAATATCAGTGGTGATATCAATCCAGCTGATAAGTCAGCTACAAGACATGCAGGAAAGTATGCCTACGGAATCGTCCAGTGGGACGAGGGGGAATCGCCAGATAGAACGTCAAAGATGTTCCAATACTGTGCCTCAAGAGGAAAAGACTGGACAGACCTAGAATCACAGGTAAGCTATATGCTCAATGAGATGGCAACATTCAGCAAGGTGAAGAAGAACGGTGGCATCCAGAAATGGAAGTCCATGACTTCACCAGAAGAGTCTGCTAAATTCGATGCAGACAACTATGAGATATGTGCCCAAAAACTCAGACCGAAGAGACAGATTACTGCCAGAGCATGGTTTGAAGCATATAAGGATAAATAAAATAAAGGGGGAAAATGAAATGAATGCAGGTAGAATCAGATACATCATCACAGTAGCTTTAGTGGTGGTGCTCATCTCAGCAACATTAGGAGGAATATACATCTATCGTCAGGCAGATGTGATAAGAAAGGAACAGCAGACATCTGAAGTTTCCGCAAAGAAGACCGTTTCAGATGGTCAGAAGAAAAAGGAAGATAAGAAAGCATCTACAGCAGTAACTGAAAAGAAAGAGACAGAAGACGATGACTCTGCATATATCAATAAGAATGCTACATGGAATCTCGGCACACTTCCAGTGACAAAGATTCAGGAAGAGAATATCAGAATCAGAATAAGTCGATACATCGCACAGCAGAATCTTGGGATGATTAGAAATGCCTATCTATGGAATGACAAGGGCATCCAGAAGAATGGCACATTGACAGAATTCTACATAATCTGTCAGCTTGAGGATGCATATTATGTGACATTCGATGTCAAGGCAGACAGCAGTACAAAGGAACTCCATGTGGACAAGGTACTTGCAGATTATGTTTCACCAGAATCTGCTCCGCCAGCAAGTGACGGAACACATTACACAACAGATTAGGATGGTGATTTGAATGGGAATCAAGATACATAAGCTGAGGTTCCTGATATATGGCTCTCAGCCTCCAAAAGGCTCAAGGTTCAAAGGAACTCTTGATACTGGCTCACTCATAGGATATACACAGTATACCGATAGAGATGATGCAAAAGGGAACGAGAAGAAACTTGGAAAGAGAGAGGATGGATATCTTGGATATACATCCTCTCATCACAAGGATGCAACCATATCTTCTGAAGGGGTGATTGATACCAAAAAGAAGAGAGAAGAACTCTATAAGAAGATGGAAAAAGCCTTTTCAAAAAAAGGTGATATTTTCTACGAGGAGATCATATCACTTGAATCTCATGAAGAAGCAGAAAGACTCTCTCTAGGACAGAGTGCAAAGCAGTGGGAACCTCTTCTAAATGAGGTCCTTCCAAAAATATTCAAACACAAGGGGTTCGACCCGAAGAATATGCTTTGGACTGCGGATCTTCATACAAATACCCAGCATCCTCATGTGCATCTTCTATTCATGGAGAAGGAGCATACAATGGACCGTGCCAAGTTCACCCAGTCAGACATGAAATATCTGAAGAGACAGCTTCTCAGCGCACTTGAAAGAAGACAGACGTACTGCGACAGGCTGGAAGCATCGGTTGATGATGTCTTCAAGAACAAGGACCAGCAGTTCAGATATCTCATGAGCGATGTGGAGAAATCACTTCTAAATAAGAAGGATATCAAACTCAAGGAACTCCTTAAAGCCCTCCCGACAAGAGGAAGGATGCAGTACAACTCATATAACATGAAGGATTATAGACCACTCATTGATAACTACATAGACCATCTCATCAGGACAGACAAGAAGGCAAATGCATCCTTCAGGAAACTGATGGAGACTCTCGACAGACTTGAAGCGAATATCAATGATGCTGGAAATGAGAAGATTTCTACTCTCAAGGAAGCGGAAATAAGAAAGATATATGAAAGAATCGGGAACATGATTCTTCAGAAGGCGAAAGATCCAGATTACAAGGAAATCATGACCGTCAATAAAAGAACTGGCGAAACACAGGTCAGAAGATATAGACAGCCTCTTACAAACATATCCATAAGCAGAGCAATTGCTGAAGTTGCGAATGCTCAGGAACAGGAGATGGAGGAGGCACTAGACGAATTCTACTATCGTGCATCTCATACACGAATGGTTCAGTAAAAGGAGATAAGAAAATGAATATCATAGGAATAATCATTGCAACAGTCATATGCCTATCCCTCAGCTATACAGGATTCACTTGGCTTGCGAATATCCTGTATTTCAAGAGAATGAGCATTACATTTGACTATAGCCTCCTCTTCTTCAGAGGAAATATGAAGCTTTTCATCATTGCAACACTGCTTGCATTCCTTCCAATATTCTATTATGCATCAGTGAAGATTGGTGAAAAATTAATGGTGCTTGGAAGAAGCGACAGAAAGGACTTCAATAAGAAGATGAACAAGTTCCATGCGAGAAAGCTTTTCCTTCCAGTTACGTTCAACAGCAGGGAGATTGTCTATCCATGGTGGGACAGGATGTATATTAAATTATTCCACCCGAAGAAGTATCAGATTGGTGATAAGAAGGAATATAAAAGAGCAGGACTTCCAGTCATGTCATCAAAGAATAGAATGTGGGTTGATTCGACAGATTCACATTCACTCATTCTTGGCACTACCAATTCTGGTAAGACAGTGACAATCATCCTTCCTCTCATCAACATGGTGAGAATGGCAGGAGAATCAGCTGTAATAGTGGACCTAAAAGGTGAACTATCCCAGATGACATATGATGATTTCGTTAGAGATGGATACAGAGTCTATGTGCTCGATTTCATCGACCCGCAGAAATCAGATGGATGGAATCCACTACAGATGGCAAGTGAGCACTATTATAAGGAGAAGGAGAAGGCAGACAAGAAGAAGGAGAAGCTTCAGAAAATACTTGATGATGCGAGAAAGGAATATGTCAGAACCTATGGCACAGCGGAAGGATTTGATGCTTCCGCTGCACTTGGCAGGGATGAGAACGGCAACCCGTATTTCGTCAATGGTGAGATAAATACATACCCAGATTACTCGGAGGCACAGTCAGTAGTTGAAGATGTAGCCAATGCAATATGTTCAGACCCGAATTCAAAGGATCAGGTATGGAATAACTGGGCATCTGATATCCTTAAAGGGCTTATCTACCTCCTTCTTGAGGAGGGTGACCCTGAAGAAGTCAATATACCATCTGCAAAGGCTGTTCTTGATGTAGGCTCTCAGCCGTCAACAACTGATGCTCCAAACTCATATGGAGAATATCCATCTATTCTTAATCAATACGTAAAGTTGAGAAGAACACCAAATGATATGTCATACGTCAAGCTGAACACATATCTTGATTCATCACCAGATACAGCAAAATCAATGCGTTCAACCTTCAATGAAAGAATTGATAAGGTTCTTCTTTCCCAGCAGGTACAGAATATCATGGCAACCAATGAGATTAATCTGCCTGACCTCGACAGACAGAAGACTGTCATATTCCTGAAGGTGCATGATGAGAAGAGTACATATTACCCTCTCGTCAACATATTCATGCAACAGCTACAGCAGTCTCTCATCGCAATAGCACGTGAGCATGAATCATTGAGACTTAATTATCCATTCAACTTCATCTGGGACGAATTTGGGAACTTTCCTAAGTATCCAGCAGTCACTTCACTGCTTGGTGCGGGACGTTCAAGAGGTATCCGACTGGATCTCGTTGTTCAGGGATATGACCAGCTTGAGAGTACATATGGACACGATACAGCCCGTTCCATCAAAAATGGATGCATGAATAAGATATATCTGCTTTCATCAGATACATCAACACTTGACGAGATATCAAAGTCAGCAGGACACAAACTGGTGAAAAAGGATGGAAAGTATGTCAAGGAACCGATATTCACTAATGAGAGACTAAGCAAGTTCCAGTATGGTGAGATATTACTTCTACGCCAGAAGGAGAATCCTTTCTATACGAAGATGATACCAAACAACAAATACGTATATTATCACAACAGCAAGCATACGTTTGCAGACAATCCTAAGAAGGTGGCTGGAAAATTTGATATATCAGCTGAATATAAAAGATATCAGAAGACACCTGAATATAGAAAAAGACTCAAAGAACTACAAGGAGGAAAATAACATATGACAAAGGAACAGATGATCACAGCAATTAAAGAAGTGATTAAAAAATACAATATCAGTGAACAGGGATTCAATACAATTGCCTTCAATGATAAGGCATCTGAACGAATTGAAATAAAGAAATCAGAATTACACTGCAATAATGATGAGAAGGTCAAGACCTGTATGATAATCAATTGTGATATCTCAAACAAGCTCGAACCGTTCCGCTCAAAAATGAACAACTATGAGGAGATATCAATCAATAATGCAGATATCAGCAGAGCAGAATTCGTGAGTGACCAGTTCTACAAGGTGAATTTTGAAGGAGGAAGAATCAGCGGAATATTCATCAACTGTCATTTTGACCAGGCTTTATTCAATAAGATGACATTCAGCAACGTGGCATTCGTCAACTGCTCATTTGATGATACAGTAAGTGAAAACTCAAACTATAAGAATACATACTTCATCGGCTGTCATTATCATGACCTGATTGAAAAAGGAGAAAATGATACCGATACAATGCATGAATTTCCATTCTGTGATGTACAGCCATCTCCATGTGAAGATGGCACAATCCATCATTCATTGGATGTGGATGAAAAGCAGGTGCAGGAGGAATTAGATAAGCAGGAGGATGAAGTACTTCCTGAAGAACTCACACAGGATACTAAAAAGATGTTTGAAAACAGTGATGATGAAGTAAATCAAAACGTCACAGGATTCCGTCAGCAGACGATTGATGACTATACCGAAGTGACAGAAGTAAGAGACTCATCCAATGATGAAGGAAGTAATCTAGAAACAGAAAAGAACAGTACAGAAAATAATGAAGGAGAAGAAAACAACATGGAACAGACAGTAAATACAGAAGTACAGACAATGGATATTGAAGGACAGACTTTCAGTCAGAATGAATTCGAGAATGGATTCAAATTCAAGGGCAAGAGATTTGATGAATGCACATTCAAGGATATCAAAATCAGTGAGTATCTTCCTACAGGAGCACCATTCAGTGACTGCACTTTTGAAAATGTGGTCTTTGATGTGGCAGTAGCAAACATGCAGTTTGCTAACTGTAAATTCAGTAATGTACTCTTCACAAAGATGGTGAAGAACGTGCTATTTGAAGGATGCAGTATCAATTTCAGTTCTGAACAGATGAAGGAGGTATTCACAGCATGCTCATACATCGCCAGTGAAGAGAAGCGTGATGAAACAGCTGAAAATCTCATCTGTGGAGAACCAAGAACTAAGGAATTGACTGAAGAAGAAAAACAGGCACTTATCAAGGAAGAAGTTGAAAAGCGTGTCGAAGAGGAAAGAAAGACAGCATATGATGAAGGCGTAAAGGCTGGAATCGAATCAGCACAGGAAGAATCAGAAAGCGTCTCAATGGAAGACCTAGTAAAAACTATTAGAAACATTGCAGAATGCAATAGAAGCTTTTCAGAATGCACACATGACCTCATCACTAAGGCTGGTATTCTTGTAGAGAAGGAAGCTGACAAGCATAAGACAATCGAAAAGGAAGTTGTCAGAGAAATGACTGAAGAAGAGAAGAAGAATATGGTAATCAGATATATCCATGACCATAGTGCTCAGGCACTCGAACTAATGACTTCTGCACAGAACTATAAGCCTGAAGAGTCTGAAAAGACAGAAGCAGAGAATTCATATGTTCGTACCAAAGAATAATAGTCTAAAAAAATAATATATAGATAGCATGACAACAAAGGACAATTGTCCTTTGTTGTCATTATATAATAATATGTTGTAAGACATATGAAAGGTGATAGTGATGAATAGTACGAATGGAACAGGGAAGAATGAATCAGAAAAGATACATATGATAATAAGTGATGGTGAAACACGCACTTACTATTGCAGAAGTGAACTCTATGATAAAGGATTCCGTTTCATCCGAAAGGATGAGAAATGGCACAGAGATACGACTGATCCTGTATTTGTAGAGAAGTATAGAGACTATGCAAAAAGGAATGGACTTGCGTTCGTTGCATATGATTCCACCAGAACGAGATGCAACAGCTACAGAGATACATTCTTTGAATCGAACGAACCGATGATTGGAAAGTATTATGTGTGTGCATACTGCTTTAAGCTATTGAAAAAGAATGATGTGACAGTAGACCATATCATATCTGTAAATAAATCGCAGAAGAATAGGATGGCTAACTGGCTGATGGACAGGATGGAAATCAGCAATGTCAATGATGAAAAGAATCTGTGCTGTGCATGCAAGGAATGCAACTCCAGAAAGGGAAGCAAGGCAGGTCTGTGGCTGTTGAGAGGATTTCTTGGCAAGAAGAAGCAGGTTATTTGGGGAGTCTATATTATAACAATTGCAATGCTGATTGTTCTGATAGGGACAGTCATTCAGATATTAAGCAACAGTTAGGAGGAATATATATGAAGACAGTATCATTCAGGGCATCTGATAATTTCATGGATAAGTATGATAAGATACTTTCCCTTGAGGAGCAGGAGGAATGTCCTTTAAAGAAGTCAGAGATATTTGATGAGATGATTAATCTATATTATGCAAAGAAGGTGATTGGAAATAATACAGAAATACTGGGAGAAGAAATTGACAGGATAATGAAGGATAATCTTTCAATGTTTTCTGAACGTATTGCAGTGATGGTCAATTCAGTGCACGGTGTGATGGATGAAATCAAGGAAAAAATTGATTAATCACAAAAAACCATGTGCACAAAAGCGTTATTTTTATGTGCACATAAGGTAAACCGTTTTGTGCACAAATGCAAAAATTGAAAATATGATGAATATAAGCAAATAAACTGCCCGTTGGGCAGTTCTACAATCCAAGAAAAGTGCACAAATAGTACACTTTTCTTCTTATCCTGCTTAAGTCCAAATGTACACAAATGGTCTTTTAAAATGTGCACATGGTTTAGAATGTATATATTCAATCATTAAAAAAGGAGAAAATAACATGGATAGAAAAGAAGTCTTGAAGTCGTGGAGAATAGATGAGAGTGTCGTAAAATTAGTAAACACTCTTTCGGAAACGTTAGGAATCAAAAAAGGGGAAGTAGTAGAAAAGGCTGTAATCCAACTTGCAAAACAGACAAGTAGAGAAGAAACACTTAAAGAGATGAAAGATAAGCTTGATGAAATGATGAATGAAATCAAGATCATCAGAATGTATCATGTTCTTGATACGTTGAAGTCAAGTGACTACAGCAATATCAAAAACGTACCTTCTCTTGATATTAAATTTGATGATGACGGCAAATATGGAAATAAGGGAGACTATGTAGTTAAGATAGGAGATATAGAAAAGCTTACAGAATATTTATCAAAGACAACGAACTATTATGACGAAGCGTTAAGTAAGTTGATCAAGAATAATGCTCAAGCAGAAAAAAAGCAAAAAAAATAATTGACAGTTGTAAAACAAAATATATAGAATAAATGACAACAAAGGACAAATGTCCTTTGTTGTCATTATAAAATAATATCTTAAAATAAAACACACACTGTGTATTTTATTTTAAGATTCCTATAGGAGGGTTTGGCGGTGAGTCAGCAATATGAGAAATACTGCGAAAAGTATGCCTACAGCACTCAGCAGAAGATGCAGTTGAAGAAGGCAGATGATGAAGGACTGGATCTCAGCTACATGTGTGACCCACGTTACGACTGGGAGCAGATGAAGGAGATAAGGCTGTGTCTTTCACAGGGTATTGATCCAACGCCTTTCTGTCATCCTGATATTCCTTCGGAACAGATGAAGGGAATGAGACAGGGACTGTTTGAAAATAATGCAGTGTATGATGCTAAGCATGAAGAAGTGCAGAAGAAAAGACTGCTCAGATATATCATCGTTGCAGTCTTTATTGCAGTGCTTGTGTCGGTGTCTGCACTATGCTTCTGGAAGAAGGATACAATCACAAATATGTTTCAGAGTATACATCTGGAATTGAAGACAGATAATCTGTCAATCGGTGAGTCGAAGGCAGGAAACATCGACTATATGGATTACATCAAATCCTACAGCAGAGACTGTCATCTGACTATTCCAAAAACAAAGCTTGATAAGAAAGGAACGTATAGAGTCAAGTATGTTCTTTCAAATGACATGAAAAAGATAGATAAGTATATGACAATCAGAGTATATGATGATGTACCTCCAGTTCTATCTCTTTCAAAGACGGATGAAAGCATTGCATATGGAGGTTCATTCAATTCAGAAGCCTACATACAGAGTGCAGTTGATAATGAAGATGGAGACATAAAAAACAGAGTGAAGACAGAAGGAAGTGTTGAATGCTCTAAGTCTGGAACGTATAAGGTAAGATATTATGTGGAGGATGATGCAGGAAACATGACTGAGAAGTTTCTTAATGTATCAGTGGCAGAGAAGCCACAGCAGACAGTCAGTCCTTCAGCTGGTCAGCAGTCTGCATCGAATAGTTCTCAGCAGAGTACTCCTTCCAAGACAGGTGGTTCAAGCAGTTCCAGAAAGGTGACTGCATCTTCCAAGGTGTTCAATTTCTCATCATCAAGCGATATGAACCAGACATATAATCAGGCAGTACAGTATGCACAGAGTCAGATTAATGCAGGTCATGCAAATGGATATAATGTTGTTCCAATTCAGGGTGCAGATGGAATATATACAGGATACAGAGTGACGTTCTCATAGAGAGGAGATATCATGTCTCTTCTCTTTTTTTATTTTATAGTCAAACATCCATGTAATGCCCGTTGAATAGTATCTTGTAAAATACAGCCATCATTGAGATGTAATCTACATGGATGCCTGTCTTATTTCTGACTGCTCTTTCAGTGCTTTTCGCCTTATAAGGGCTGATTGTACCATTCAGTCTCTTGTAGTAGTCATTAGTGATAAATTCTTCGTAAACAGGTTCTTCAGTGCCGTTGGTGATGTATCCATCTATGATGGATACGTCCTTACTGCCCAGGATCTTGATTCTATTTTCAATCACAGTAGCTAGTCTGATACCTTTTCGATGAGCGATATCTAAATCGCTCATCCCTGAAGAGAACATCTCTTCATAACTCTTCTTTTCTGCTTCAGCTGGCGATTTAAGATATGTGAGAAGTCCTTCAATGGTGTTTTTTCGTAGGTTCTGTGAAATCCAATCTTTTTCCGTCTTGCTGAAGATATCCTTTCTGCTGACATCCTTTCTATGTAGCATATTGTTCATGTGTTCTGGAACAGGAATGATAGTCATATGCTGATACTGCCTGTTAGGTTCATGAGATTTCATTTCATCCTCAGATGAAATACCAGTAAAGATGTGAAGTCTATATTCCTCATCATAGGATACTCTTGCATAAGTGCACTCCTTCTTCAGCCATTTAGATATCCTTGTTCTGATCTCATCATAATTTATAGTCATATAGCTTACTGAATGACTACCCTCAGTTCTTGCAATGAGATTGGCAGAACGTGAGCAGTATTCTGAATCAACCCAGTTAATGATTCGAAAGAAGCTGTCTCTATCTTCTTTGCTGGTAATATTCTTTTCTGAAATTGTGGCGTGGCTGTCTTCTAGACGTTCTCTAAGAAGCAGGAATGTTCTAAGGATGATGAGTGCATCATCCTTAGCCTCATTTCCATTGACGGGAAAGCCGTATAATTTAGCAATGTCATTGATTGAAGGTCTGCTGACTGTGCCGTGTGATCTTCTATTGAAGTCGAAATCCGTATAGGATGAAATATCAATGAAATTATATGACTGAAGAGTGATGCCATGTTTCACGATGAAGCTGATAAGTGACTGTGGTTCATATCCAACAATGAAATCACAACCACTAAAAGCATGCTTAACATTCATGATGAATGCTTCATCTTCTGGAGAAGCATTGCAAAGCAGATTTCCCTTCATATCATAGACTGCCAGTCTTCCATCCTTTACATGCCCTGCAACTATTCTTTTTTCATCATTCATAATCATCACACCCCATTTCAGAGTCTCTGACTAATTTGCATATGGTTTTTCTTTTCCATGTTGCCCCGCAGACTGGGCAGTATACTTCATATTTATAAAGATTTTCCTGTTTTCTTTCCATTATTGCACCTCCCTTTAATCCTTTCTGAGTAACAGTTCAATTAATTCAGTTTTTTCCTCATTTGTCATTTTGCATTTATTTTGCTCTAGAATTCGTTTTACGCTTGAAAATCTAATAAATCGTCCTTGCCTAAAATATAGTTGTTTGTTGTACTTAATGCATAGGCAATATTTACTGATGCGACTCCTGAAGGAATACGGTCTCCTTTGATGTAATGCGATATAGCACTTTCTGTTACACCAGACAATTCAGCTAATTGTCTCTGTGTCATCTTTTTCTCATTAAGTAATGCTTTTATACGTTCTCCAGTACTTTTCATTTTATCATTTTCAACCTCCATTGTTATCTAAAATTAGTGTTTAAGTGTTATCGCTTCACTTTTTTTAATTGAATTAGATTTTCTTTTTTACTGCATCTGGTAGCCTCTTCAAGATTCTCTTAAAAATAACGGCAGATCCTCGTGGTGCTCTATCAAGATATTTATTGACTTTAAAACCATTTGAACAGATACTTTTCTTTTTTCCATCTTCTAAATACGCCCAATTAACGATGATTACTGCATATGCATCAACATTTGTGGCTTTTGGATGAGTTCTAGTACCGCCCCATTCAAGATATGTTATATGTGCTTTTCTTGCTTCTAACTTTTTAATTTCTTTCTTTGGTTTTCTTTCTAGTGTATAGCGTTTATTGATTTCTTCCAATTCTTCAATAGAGCCTTCCTTTGCAATATCTTCATCAATAGAATAGAAATATGTTGCATTACAAAACTTGCTTGTGTGATGCCAACTGCTTTCGAATAGAAAGTATTCTGCAAGAACTTTTTTAGGATACTTTTTCAGTTCTTCCTCGGTGAAGTGTTCGTGTTCCACTACCTCACTAATTATCATTTTTTTAGTCCATTTAGACAATGGCATTTCGCCATCTTCATAAGCATCAACTGCACGATTACTCATGCTGTAACCACTATATCCACTATTCATGTTCCACATTCATCTTTTCTCCTTGTTATCTAAAATTAGTGTTTTAAGTGTTATCGCTTCACTCTGATTTTTATGATATGAACAAATCAACATATGAGTTACAGAATAATCTTTCCGTTCCGTCCTTAAAGTGTAGAATTAGATATTCGTGACAATCGTCAATCATATCAGTATCTGATTCAATCATCTTTGCTTCTTCACCTCCAGAAATGATGTCCCATGATGTGAGACCAGTGAAGTAAAGTCTTTCTTTTGCTTCACTCTGTCTATCATATTTATCTCTATCATATATGACCACTTTTACCTGTGCTTCTGGCAGATTATCTATAAACATTGTTCTATTAAAAGTTTTCTTCATAATCTCAGCATCCTTTCTTATATTTCTTTAAATACTGCATTAGGATTTCTGCAACAACGCTGTTGTCTTCATCTTCTTCAGCAACCATTTGAAGAAATTCCATATATTCATTGATGTATCTTCCATCATTTAAATCATAGATGATTTCATCAATATAATTATCCTCTCCCAAGAGATTGTCACGGTATTCGTAAGGATCAAAATCCTCAGCCAGTGCATCAAGTTCCTCAGCTAGATGTTCTACTGTCATACCTTCACGGTATCTGTTATCCCAGCATAAATTTTTAATTTCCTTTACCATTGCTTCATGTGATACTAAATTTTCCATATTTTTATTCCTCCTAATTTTTAACGGCATCTCAGCCTCGCCTCCTATAGGTGCACGCCCTTAAAGGCGAATGTCAAAGGAGGAGTCCCGAAGGGAAGCTCCTTGACAGAGACAAGGGTGTGCAACAGGTATTTTCTTTTAAACTAGATTAAAAATAATGACAATGAAAAAGGATGCGTAGTCTGTACGGTAGTACAGGCGTAGCATCCGTGATACAGATGGTTCGAGAGGCAACGAGGGCATCTGCATCTGATCTTTTGATTTTTTATATTCTAGATCAAAATGAATGAAAATGATTTAGCGAGGAAGCAAAGCTGACGAGCTTGTGCGTGCACTCGGAGAGGCAACGGAGGTTGCACGCACCGAAATTTTTAAAAAAGAAGACTTCCCATATAAGGAAATCTTCTTGAATTTACCAACTTGAACAGTATGCAATTGTATATTTTGCATTTTCAATTTATAGGCAGAAGAGACCACTTAAGCTGATCTCTTCTGCTTGTTCATAAGTACTCTTAGAAGCAGTCATCTATGTAGGTTGTGTATTCATCAACGACTTCCATGCAGTCCTCGATAGATGTGATATCATAATGTCCATGATTCAGACATTTTATTGAATCGTTCCACGAAGTCCATACTGCATATCTCTGTGTGTTTGTAAACCTTGCGACAACAACATACAGATACCAGTCATTCTTGCGATTTGACTTCCTATAAAGTTTCACAACCTCATAGTTCATTTCATTCTCTCTGAAGTAGCTGTTGATGTTCTCAAACACTTCCTTGTCTTTTGCTTCAAGCATTTCTAGTTTAAATTCTTCATTAATATTCATATCAGTTTCTCCTCTTTTCATTAAATATTTTACGTTCTTATATTTGATACCAACCAATATCATTTTGCAGTAAGTACTGGACCTAATGAATATTGACCTTCAGGATATACGGATTCTATTCCATAATGTTCGGATGCCTTGCTGATTCTGAATCTTGATGTTGTCTCACCATCATAGAGCGTGATGGTTTTCGCTGTTCTGGAAATCACCTTATAGACCCAGATACATTCATGGTCGCATGGGCTCTTCATTACATAATAACAACCAACCTTAAATTTAATCATATTTTATTCCTCCTTAATTTTAAGGCGTACTCGCCTCGCCTCCTATAGGTGCACGCCCTGAAGAGGTGAATGTCAAAGGAGGAGTCCCAACGGGAAGCTCATTGACAGAACCAAAGGGCGTGCAACAGGTATTTTCTTTTAAGCTGGAACAGAATCAATGAAAATGAAATAGGATGCGTAGTCTGTACAGCATGAACAGGTGAAGCATCTGCACTTAAGCATTTAATTTATATTTTCTAGAACATTGATAATGTAAATGAAAGGGTCATGGTGGAATATCAGATAAATAAATGCTGACAATGAAATTAGATATAAAAGTATAAGTAATACTTATATTAGTCTTGATATATAAGTAATACTTATATATAATATAGATATAGAGAAGAGTTAAAATAACTAAAAAGGAGATCAGTAAAATGAGAACTATCAATCATGAAGGAAAAGAATTGGAAGTATTCAGTACTGCTGAATTTGAAGGAAGAACCTACTTCATTCTGGAGAATGCTAGAGACATGAACGATTCTAGTGGATTCTACTTTGAAGCAAAGGCATTGGATGAAAACGGAACTAAGTTTCTAGTGCGTTGGGACGCTGACAATGCTGAAGCAGACGAATTAGAAGACTGTGTTTCTGACTGGAATGTGCTAAGTGATGCAGTCGAATTCGATTGGGACTAACAAGAAAGGACAGGCATAAGACAAATATGATTTTAAAAGACAAAGATGCCAAAAGATGGCTAAAGATTTGTGATTGTCCTGCACTTTCAGAGAGTGTAGAGAGCTTCCCGGAGGAGGAGCGAGATGGTAAATCAGATTTACAGATTTTAGCTGATGAGGTAGGTTATAGATTAGAATTGTATACTGAGGAAGGAAATTGGGTTGAAGAAGAGTATAAGGAGGCTGTGGAGTTTCTTAAGGAATCTAAAAGAGGCAAAATCCCTTGTTGGAATACTTTACCTCCTATACCAAAATATACACTTGCTCAGTTAGAGATTAAAGCTAGTGATGCAAAAGCTGTAGTGAATGAATATAACAGATTAAAATCTCTTATGAAGCGTTTAAATGAAAGAGGATATTACTATTAACGATAGCATAAGAATAGACAAAAGAGAGGGACTATATAAGAATATTCTGGCTAGAGAGCCAGTGGTAAATCTTATGAATTAGTCATGCTTTAAAAATTTAAGAATTTAAGGAGAATAAACATATGAAAACCAAATATGCTATTGAGCTGATAAACCAGAATAAGGACAGAGAGATTACTTTCTCCAGTCTTGAAGGAAGTAAGCCTGTTTTTATTGAAGATGAAGAAGAAGCAATTCAGACTGCCAGGGAAGAAGCTTCTTCTTCCTATAACTGTTCGTATGATATGGTTCTAGTTAATGAATATGAAATAGATGAAGATGAACCAGATGAATATGAATATATAAACTGTATTGATGAATTCGAAGTTGAATATCATCATAATGGTTCTGCTAAATTCATGAATATATCCCATGATGAACTGGTAAGAGATATTGATGATATTGTAGGCGATTTAGAGAAAACATACGGTTTAGATAAAGGAGAAGATTTCTTTTCCTGGTGGCAGGATGAAAGAATCACTGAATTGACAGATGAGTTTGATTCCAAGCTTAACTCCAAGACTCTTAAAGTCAGAATTACAGATTATGAGGATATGCTGGATAAGGTATCTGGAATCCTTGAAGAAGAGGTCATGGATGCTGTTAACGGTGATTTCAGAGAATATTATAATGCCTTTGGGGAAGTTTTTGGAATCTCCTTCAAGGATGGAGAACCTATCTATGTAAAGAAGTTCATTTCGATGGATAAGGCTGAAAAGTGGAAAGATACTGAGGAATCTGATTTTAAAGATAGAGAACTCCTTTCTGAAAAGGAAGCTATGAGAACTTTAAAGCTAAAAAGCAGAGAAGAACTAGATAACATGATTAGATATTATCTGGATACTACTTATGCGAATGCACAGTCTAAAGCTAGTGTGAAATATGATAAGAAAAATACTAAGAGTGTATCCTTGAAACTGAATAAAAACACAGATGCTGAGATCCTTGAAAAATTCGAGGAGTGTGACAATGTATCTCAATATCTGAAGCAACTTGTCAGACAGGATATAAAGAAATAAAAGGAGTACAAAGAAACATGATTAGGCATGAAATGATAGAAACCATTGGAAAAGAGTTTCTAACCAGTAATATCGAAGCTGGTGAATACAGCTACGTTCAGGAGGCTGGTAGCAAAGCAGAACTTGAATCCAAGGTAGGACATTCAGTATCACATTTTAAACTGGATATCAGATTTGAAAAGGATGATACTGTCATTCTTATTGAAACAAAACAGGATTTTGTTGACAGTGATGAGGCTCAGCTACGTGAGTATCTGGAAGAGGAATGTGCACTGCATCCTGAAAAGAAGGTCATCTGCATTCTTGCAAATACCAATAATGATAAGATAAAAGTATGGTATTCTTGAAGAGATAAGTTTTCACTCTTTGTTTTGATATATCATTGAATCTGTGTTAGTGTTATTTATATGAACGGAAAGGTGGAATGCATTTTATGCTGAAAATCTCAATGTAATTGCAGTCCATCGAGGGTGACCGAGGGTGCTATTGCAAAAATAGTGGTAGAATGATAGAATATTTCTGTCCTGAAAAGGACTCTCATAATTTCCCTGTCCTCCTCTTATATATATTTCGCACAAATGGATTCCTTCCCTGAATTCGTGCGAATTCCATTCTCACGAGGACAGTGCGAACCTGCCAACTTTAAATAGGCTGTAGACTGCTGGATACCTAACAGCAGTCTCTGTCTATTAGGTGAGTTGTTAGAATGCATAATCAGTGATATAATAATCCTAATCCCATAACAGGATATTTGTAGAATGAACGATGTAATTTGCTTCAGGACAGGCGTGATGCCTGTCTTTTATTCTGAGTATCAGGATATTCAGAATAGAGGGTAATGTTGACATCAGACAAAGAAATCTTTACAATATATATGTATTCGGAAGAAACGGGAGAGATGGTGGCATCTCTTCCGTTTTTTGCTTAAGATAAAAATATAAAGGAGAAACTAATATGAAAGTAATCAGATGCAAACTGCAACAGCAGACGGCAAAGCCTATAAATGATAACCAGAAAGACTACTACTTTGCATGTCCCTTCAAGGATGTGGAAGTCGGTGATGCTGTTCTTCTACAGTATTCAGTCTCACGTGAACGAAGAAAAGGAGATGTACGAAGAGGACACTCAACATACGTCACAGTCGGAAGAGTTGAAGAGATCTTTGAAGGGAAGGCATGGGACCTCATGGAGAAGTATCATCCGACAGCGACAGCTGTATGCCGTCTTGAAGAGCAATTTCAGAAGTATGACGCATTCTGGGACAGACTCAACAAGGCTAAGATGGTGGCATCATCACTACATAAGACATATGATCAGCAGGAACATAAGATAGCTGTAGTCCGAAAATCAAAGAGAAGAGAAGAGTACGAAAGACGAATCGAGGCAAAGAAGAGAAGAAAGGAACTCAACAAGAAGAAGATGCTGGAACAGAAGAAGAGGAAGTCTGCACGAAAGGCAGGTCATAAGAACAAACCTGAAGCAGGAAAGACCGCTACACCAGAGAAAGTTGTGGAACAATGAGAATAGCTGGCTATCTCCGTGTCTCAACACTTAGACAGGCAGAAGATGGCGTATCCATCGAAATGCAGAAAAGAATCATCATCAATCACTGTGAGATGCTTGAAATCATCTCAGATGAGTCTGAGATAAAATGGTACATAGATGACGGATGGTCTGCAAAGAGTCTTGAGAGACCAGCTATGAGATCTCTCATAGGCGATATAAAGACCAGACAGATGGACCTGATCGTTGCCTACGACATGTCAAGAATCAGTCGTGATATCATGGATATGATGTCTCTTATGAGGATGCTGGATAAGTATGGAGTGTCTCTCAAATGTCTTTATGATAATCCTTCCTTCGAGACGGCAAGTGAACGCTTTATGACTACAATCAAGATGGCAACTCATCAGTATGAGCGAGAACGAACATCTGAGCGTACAAGAGATGCAATCATCAATATAGCTGAGTCGGGCAGATATCCGTTTGGCGGTATGTGCCATTACGGATATATGAAGGATGATGATGGCAGGATGGTGCTCAATCCAGAGGAAGCAACATTAGTTCTGGAGATATTCCAGATGGCATGTGAAGGATACAGGATGCGAGAGATAGTCAGGGTGGCGAACATACGCCAGGACAAGGAGATCTTCACGATGGGACGCATCAGGAGGATTATCAAGAATAGGAAATACACAGGAACTATTAGCGTGTATGGCAAGGATTATGATGACCTGGTTCCTGCAATCATCACTGAAGAGATGCAGAAACAAGCTGAAAGTAATCTTGTGACTCATTCCCAGAAGTCGGATAGATACATCTTCACACACGTTCTCATATGCAGGAGATGTGGCAGTACGCTTCTATGCAAGTCGGCATATGGCAAGATGAAAAAGATGTATCTCTATTATTTCTGCCCGACATGCAGGAAGAGGATACGTCAGAGCGATGTGGAGGATGAACTCTCAGAGTTTAAAGTGGATAATGCTACAAATGACTTCAAGAACCGTTATAACGCCCTCAGAGACATTGAAACCCTGCTCCTTAGCAGGAGGAGCAAATTGAACGATAAGTTCCTGGAAGGAGCTGTCAGTGTCGAAAACATGCAGATTATGCTGACTGAAATAGAAAATGAACTCAAAGATGCAAGAAGAAAGCGTTCCGCCATTCAGAGTCTTGATGCAGTGAGAGTGTTCAGCGATTTTGAAGATGCTGAACAGAAGAAGGCATTTGTTGAGATGCATATCAGACGAATCGTTATTGATATTCAGGAAAAGAAGGTCCTTACAATCGAATTCAAGGAATCTGAGACAAGTGCAGATAAAAAAATATAATTCCGAAATAGGAATTATATTGACAATATGGAATATAAGTGATACTATATAGATACAAGGAGGAGATGAGAATGGATCAGAATAAGAAAGCCATTCTTGCACAGAGAGCAAAAGAGAGGATGAGGATGCTTGGCATGAATGCAC
>UMBW01027339.1_pt1 | contig 37556 bp, 49 predicted proteins | sample 1964071 | NCBI WGS metagenome assembly UMBW01 (sample SAMEA4835953, study PRJEB28245) | human gut metagenome | biome: gut microbiome; material: fecal sample | place: Denmark | collected 2008
GAGCGGTATATAGTGATCCAACGTCGTACACATTGTATAAAAAGGTTGGAGAAGCTATGATTAATGGATCCAAACGTGCCGTATATGCGTTATTACCTAAGAGAGGCTGGTCCGATAGAGATGGTCTTAATATCTACGAAGCTGGTGATATTAACCTAAATATAAATGGTATTCCTATGAGCCAAGAGGTTATTGAGAACCAACTTAATAAACTTATGACTTATCTTAGTCAAATGAAACCGAATATTACTGACGAGCAGCGCAATAACTGGATGTCGTGGTTTAATTAGATGTACTATAATGCTAATTCAGAATATCCTACAATATCCCAAGCTGTAGAGCAACAAAGCACACAAAGTGTTAGTAATATTAATCTTGATGGTAAAGGTCCTTCTGGATAGACTGTGTATATAAGCAAATAGTTATTCTATAAAGATTAGCCTCAACAGCACCCAAATGTACAGTACATATTCACAGATAATGCTTAGGCTTATGCTAAGGCGCAAGGTTTGTCTATGCAAGGTTTTGTTAATTAGAATCCAGTATTAAATGTAAGTTCTGGTGCCACTGGTACAAATCAAGCTTGCATTAGAACTGGTAGTGATGGAAAGATTACACCTAATGCGTTTGGTCTTGTAGTAAAGGCTAATTAGCAAGACACTTCTGGTAAATGGTTGTCAAAAGATGGCTGCTTCTAGGATAATCAAGGTGATATAATGGCATTTAAATCATGGGTTAACCATATGTTTGCAAGAATAGATAATAGTAAACCAATTGTATTCCCATCACAGATAGCTCTTGGTAAGGCGGCTTTACCTAGAGAGGCTGCTGAATGGCTTAGTTTACAATTACTGTCCAGATTTAATATAAAATCAACAGTTTAGGAAAACGCTAGAGCTGGTTATACTGGCTATGGATTATCTATAGAAGGTGTTGTAGATGATAATTATGCTAATACGCTAATTAAAGAAGAACAGTAGAAGTAGGCTTTAGCATAGATTAATCTTACTAAAGAAGATATAGAAGAAGCTGAAAGAATTAGAAAACATTGCAAAGGAGGTAAATAATGAAAGAAATATGTCCTAATTTACATAATAAACAAGTAGCCAAGGAATTTGGTGAATTAAAAGATTTGTTCGGTGAGGATACTGCGTATTTACTCTGGAGCAAAAATAATGGATATAATATAGATAAGGCACCAAATGGTGCCGACTCTATATTATTTCAAAAACTACTGGATCGAACAAAAAACAGACAGTAGGCTTTAATAGAAAAAGCTAAGACGTATTCTAACGGTTTTTTAAATTGGTTTGGAGATTGGACTTCTGAAGATAAAACTAATGTATCTAAAGTTGTAGACGACAATGGAGAGCCAAAATTAACATATCATGGGGGTGCAAAAAATATACATATATTTTAGCATTCTACTGACAATAATACAACAACTGGTAGTGGATTTTATGTAAATGAAACTACTGGAGAAAAAATCCCGTTAGATTCAAACAGGGCTATATTTTTCTCCGATAATCCAGCAGTTGGTTTGTCGTACCAATATATTTACGCAAATAATTTATACAACAGAATGCTTGGAGACATTCAGAGTCTTTTATATACAAACACACTAGATGGAAAAGGCGGAATTGATCTTGGGAGATTTAAATCAATTGACGGATTTTACGAAAGATTAAATTAGCTGTCTGAAACAAATCCAAGATTCTTGAAGTTTCTGAATTATTTATAGAAAATAAGAAAAGAAGGGAAAAAGTTATCAAAGAAAGAAGTATTAGCATTTAGGGATGTATTATTATAGGGTAGAGATTATATTAAAGACAATAATTTGGACTCTGCGCATTTAATATATTAGTCCGAAAAAATAAACGATATTATACATATTAGAAAATTTTTACGAGACTTTAATAATGACGATGGTATCAAAAAGCTTCAATCTGGAGTTGTTCCCGATTTCTTAAAAAACGAGTTTTAGCAATACAAAAACAAAGAGAAAAATAGATAGAAAAACGGCTTGCCAGAAATCTCAAATTACGAATACGCGTATTTTTATGCTGATGACATATAGATAAAATATGATGGAAATTCCGTAAAACTACATGATCGATATAATGGTGAACTTGACTTCAAAACGGCATCTTTTAACGATATAAAAGAGTGGTTAAGAAGAATTAGTGACACAATAAAGTATCAAGCTAAAGATATAGTAAGCTAGGATTCGTATAAAAAATACTAGTCAAAAACACAGTTGTACCCAGTCTATTTAAACATTAAAAATCCACTATCTCACGATTATGAAGGAACATCATAGGGGTAGGGATACAAAGAGAGTAAAAAATATACTTTTGGATACATTGCCGCAAGACAAGTTAATAAAGCAATAATAGATGGATATGATGGTGTTGAATATCAAAATTTGTACGATCCATATTTGGCTAACAATTATGGAGTATTTAATCCAAATTAGGTAAAATCAGCTATAGGAAATTCTGGTGCGTTTAGCCAATATGATGACGATATATATTTATCTAAGCAAGGTGTATTAAATATGGGTGCATCTTCTAGATTATCTAACATACCTTCTAAAGGCGATATATCGACGTTGTAGCAGTATTTAAAATCTCACAGAAACGGAGTGTCTAGTACGGCTTTAAAGCTTGTAATGGCTGCCGTAAATAGATACTTCGATGACAAACAGACTGGAATTACATATGAAATAGTAGACAATCTTCCTGGAGGTGAAGCTGCACATTATGATAGAGCTGATAAGGTTATCCGTATAAACAAAAATGCTAGATTTAGAAACGAAAGTAAGTCGTAGACTCCTGAAGTGTAGACAATAGTTCATGAAATGCTACATGCAATAACAGAACATGCCATACATAATGATTCTAGGGTAAGAAAATCATTTACAGATCTTTACTAGAAAACAAAGAAAGCTCTTGGGAAAGATGCGTAGGACTACGGTTTGAGTGACGTGTATGAATTTGTAGCAGAACTTAGCAATGCTAAATTTGTAGAAAAATTAAAGTCTGTACAATATAATCGCAAACAAACATTGTTCGAAAAGATTAAACAGGCTATAAAGAAAATATATTCTTAGATATTTGCAAGTTATAAAGACTTTATTGGTTCAGATAATGTGTACGAAGCAGCTGTTAACGATTTGTTTACAGTTATGTCTCACAACGAATAGAAAGAAGACAATATAACTGATAAAGAAACTAAAGATAGATTGGCTTCAATACAAGCTTCTGAAGATAAGGTTAATTAGATACATCATAGAATAACTGAGCTTTTCCAGGGATTGTACAAGGATTATAAAAAATAGCTTAATAAGGGCGCTAATAGATAGCGTAGAGAAGACTAGGTATGGTCTACAATACAGGAACTTAAGTCACAAGAAAAGAAAGAGTCTTCAAGAATAGCTATACAATCTGCTTTAAAGACAATTGGTGTATTTGCGCGCGATCCTATTGATAATACTATTTTGTAGGCTCGTAGAGATACCATTTTAGGCTTCTTGTAGGAATGTTAGAAGAATAATTTCGATAGTCTTACAGCTGAATAGATACACGATATGAAGTCTAATATTATAGACTTCTACAATGATCTTGTCAAAACGTTGTCTGATAACTAGATGGACCTCGATGCTAGAGACCAAGCTGATGTTGATACACTTAATGCTACAGTAAGATAGATCAATCAATTATGGAAAAATGCTGCACAAATTGTAGCAGATAAAATAGTTGATGAAAATGTAGACAAATATATAAATGAGTCTGAAGAAGAGAGAAACAAAATAAAGGCTGTAGCTAAAGACTGGCTTCATAAGAATGATATGTATGGAGATGAGTCCAAACTTACATTATTCTTTAATTATTCTAGATAGAACAGCCCAATTATTCGTCAAGCGTTCTAGATGATACAAGACGCTGATCAATAGACTAGAAAAGAATCTCTTCCTGTTATGTAGTAGATAGCAAAGGCTTTTGATAAAGCTAATTCTATCATAGATGATCTTACTCCAGGAAACTGGTAGACAATGTTGATGGAGAGATATACAGACGGTCCTAAGAAAGGAGAGTTTACAGGCTTATTTAGATCTGCTGTTAATAGAGGTTAGTTTAAACAAGACTAGGAAAACTTCAAAGAGAAGCTTAATAAAGAATGGCAAGACAAATATGGTTACTTCTACTATAAGGATCCTATCACCGGTGAAACTTTAAGAAGTGATACGGAGTCATCTGTAGAAGAAGAACAGTGGATTGGAGACTAGGAACCAAACTATGTGACATATCAAAGAAAGTACGAAGAATGGTTGTGCGATCACGCACACAGAAGATATTCTAAGACATACTTTATGGAACGTCTTAGCAAACCTTATGATTCAAAGACTAGAACTGGTCACGGTTTGTCTCCAAGAACGCTTTCTAGGCAGCAGTATATACAAGATCAACTTAACTATTTGTTATAGAAATGTTCGGATAAGCAGACTGGCTTATCTTACCCAGAAAAGCTTAATCCGCATGATTATCAGAAACTGTAGATGTGGAAGGATGCCTTACAAGACCTAGGTAATCCGTTTGATCAAGAAGGTAATCTTAAAGAAGGAGATGAGTTACAAACCGCCCTTGAGATACAGTCTTGGAATAACTGGTTAGCTAAACAAACAGACTATTCTACAGATTTTGAGGAGTTTGATAAAGAGTATCAGAATATAGTAGATTAGATTAAAGCTGGAGAAAAGACCACACAGGATCTATATAAGTTTATTGATGCCAATTCAGAATATGGTATAAATCCAGAATATCTCGAATACATCTTTGGTAAAAATAAGTCTGCTAAAGAAAGTCTGTAGAGAATGTTCCAGAACTCAATGAAGAGGCTTATTAAAACAAAGAATGGCTTCGTTAAAGATTTTAGTAATGTAATCTTCTCTAAACAGACTGATGGTACAGTAAAGATACCGGATATGTGGTTCTATTCAAGATCCGCTGATATTAAAAATAATGAAGAGAATAATGCTACTGGTATAGACCCAGAAGAATTTAGAGATGCTTTTGATATTAGAGAAGTTCCTTATACAGACCTATCTGGAATGCAACTAGCTAAAGATGGCGTAACAAAGTTTGATCCACGAAATAATCCAAATGGCGTAGAGCCTATGTCGTGGTTTGAATATATACTTAAACAGTACACAGATGCAGCTCTTGATGGCAGAATGCCTAGGTATGTGTCTCTTGATGGTAAAATAGCAATAGACTTCTCTACGCTTGGTGGTAATCGGCAGTCAGTAGAGAGATGGATAGCTGAGAACATTCTTATGTATACAAAGACATGGGAAGGTAAGGATGGTTCTATGAAGTCAAAACAGGTACCTCTTACAATATTCTCTCAGATAATTCCAAAGAGAGCTACATTTGGCAATAATTAGCCTACATCTAGGTATATACCTAAAGGTCGTTTTACAACAAAGAAAGGATCATCTACACCTTCTATATACGACGATAAGTTCTATGATGGTGACAGAAGTGGTTTGTAGCCAGACTTTGATAAGTATGGAGATAAGGACTTTGTTAAGTTTATATAGAAGGGTGATACTAGAGCTTAGTATTACAATCTTCTTGTACAAACTATGGAATAGCAATGGGATAAGCTTGGGCTAGATCCATCGTATAATAGATTTAAACTTCCGTAGATGGAAGGAACATCTAGCATGAAGAGATATAGAGCCTTGGGTAGTCCTAAAAAGTTCATTAAGAACAAACTTCAAAATGCAACTGGCGCTACGTCAGATGATACAAGCATGCGAGATGAAGGTGATTTCGTACAGCGTAATGGCAAATGGGTTCTTAAAACTGCCCCAACACGTTTTATAAACGAAATGGAAGACCCTTCTATGATTAGCTCTGATTTAGCTTACACTGTTGGCATGTTTGTAAATATGGCTAACAACTTTGTAAACAAGTCTAAAGTACAAGCTAAACTTGAGACATTGGGTTATAACTTGTCTGACGAAACAAGAGATTCTGAACATCAAGGAACTGGTACTAGACAGCAAGAGCGATATGATAAGATGTTAAAACAATTGTTTTATGAATCTAGAGAAACGAACGATAATCCTGGAGAAAAGCCTTCAAAGAAAGCAATCGCAGCAGCAAAACTCGTAAATAAAACAAGAGGTGTTTCCGCTTATCTTATGCTTGCTGCTAACGTCCCATCAATGTTTGTAGGTGTATGGGACTCTTTCACGCAAATGCCTGCACAAGCTGCTAGAAATGATCAATTTGGTTTTAGAGACCTTATGAAAGCGTACCTTTATACAGGATTTGATCTTATGAAGGCTTTAGCAAATATTGGTAACCCTATAGCAAATTGTAAAGCCGTAGCTATGATGTAGAAAGATGGTCTAGTTAGGACAAACGATGAGACATTTAAAGATACTTATCGTAACAGAATTACAAAGGCTTTAAAGCGATCTGCTACAGGAGGCTATACAATGGGCGACTATATGATGAACATGCTTGCTCAAAGAGCTACATATAATGCAAAGAAATATTATCCTGGAAACTCTATTATTAAAGAAGGATTTTATACGAAGTCTGAGTTTGATAGACTTATGATTAATAGTAATCTTACATAGAAGTAGATTAATAGAGAATGGAAAGATAATCATGGCGAATCCATGTGGAATGCCTACTATTTCGATCATGGTATAGCAAAGATTAAACCGTCATATACTAATGCTTAGGTGTAGGATAGTAAGCTATCTGCTACCATATAGCAAACCATGTCATTGCTTAATGGTAACTCACCAAAGAACGACCAATCAGCTGTTAGTAACAATGTCTTGCATAAATTCTTCTTTTTACTGCGTAATTTCTTTATACGTAGAGCAGAGCACTGGTTTGCAGGATATACTCCAGATAACGTTGTAAGAGAGATTGAATAGGTAAAAGAAACTGTATAGAGAGGAGGTACTACTACTATTAAAATTAAAACTATTCGTAAACCTCTAACGAACGAGTAGAAAGCACAGAGATGCATGTACGACTATAGTACAGGTGAAGCTAATCCGGCGGTACTCGTAAACCTTATGAGAGGAGCGCATACTCAACTTAAATGGTTTAATCAATAGATGTTTAGTCGTCAAGCCACTATTACCGATCCAGTTAAGTTTAATAAAAACGAAGTAAAGTCTCTCAAAGAATTTTTAACCTGGGGGCTTTGTCTTGCGTTACTTTCTGTAGGATGGATGGCATTTCATAGATATGTGTAGGAAGAGACAAAAGATCTAAAACCTAAGACCTATGAAGATTCTTTACCTACAATAAAGAACTTTATAGACTAGAAGATTTATCTTAGACTTATAGATCAATGTATGTTTAGAACTATTGACTCACAATTCTAGCTATATAATGTTTATTAGTTTGTAGATATGGTTAAATCTGCTACAACCGTAACATCTGCTGTAGAAAAATTCACGGAGATACCTACAGCTATTGCTGATGCTGCTGGATTAACAGGAAATAACCCGACTGACATTATTTCGTCTGACTCTAAGTACAAATATTTTCCACGTTGGCAAAGGTCGTTAATGACAACTTCAGGGGTACTCAACAATATACAAACATGGGGTTCAAGTAGAGGTAATGATAAGGTTGGTAGATGGTATTTCGATAACACAGTAACAGGAACTGTGTTTAAGATGGGTGGATACACATGGAAAGATGGAGAACAGAATAGTGGTAACGGATCAATTCCACCACCACCTCCTCCTGCTCCAGTTGCGCCACCACCAGCACCTTGAAAATAAACGCGTACTAAGACATTTCGCATAAACTAAACCAAACAAAATAGGGGAGCAATACCGGCAAGGTACTGTTCCCCTTTATTGTTATATAAGGTTTTCTAAAAAGAGTGGAGCCTCGTCTGCTAACGGCATAGCGTAATCCGTTTCTACAGACAAGGTGCTATTACATAGCAATAATCTTCCTACATCTGAAGTAATGCCCCAAAACTGCAAAATTCGAGCCCTTTCTTCTAGCGTTGGAGAGATTACTCCATCTTTCATCTTATATGTTGATGGCGTCATACTAAACTTATACACCATGTATGGCATATTATTGCACCGTTTAGTATAAACGCCTTTCAAACTAGGTGATTTAACAAAACGTCGTGCTCTATCTATAGATAAAGCATTCCGTACATCGTCGTTAACAACGAAGTAGATACTACGATAATCCCCTGGATTGTCAGGGTCATATGTATAGATATCTACAAACCCTGATTTTTCAGAGAAGTCATCTAGCTTAATATCGTTCATAATCAAAGGCATTACTACCTTTGCAAATTTACTCATAGGTTTAAGGTTTCACTACCGTCTCCAGTATAGTAATCATAGCTATGGTCCCAACTATTTGTTCTCGAGTGCCATAAATACATAATCATAAAATCATGTATTGCCACATCTCTAGAAGTAACTTGAAACGCAGATAATCTGAATACTCTTATTTCATTACTGCCTGTTGTATCGATAGCAATGATATAGAATTCAAATCTCCATTTATCGATTTCGCCATTGCTTAATTTTAATACATTAGCAAGGTACCAATATACTGCTTTCTGATAAAAGCACAATTGCCTACAGTAGTCAAATTCTTTCATACTGTCTTCAAAGTGCCATAACTTAGCCGTAGTTTTGATATCCATAATTGTACACGTTCTTGTGTCAAAGTTAAATGTGCAGCTATCAAGCAATGATTTACATGCGATAGTAGCATAAGCTCCATGATTCAGTTCATCTATAACCCAGTAATCCCAGTTTATCTGGAACTCATGGTATACGTGTATGCTTCCATGATCACCAGCTCTTCGTATTAGTTGTCTTGCTAGTTTATGTTCTCCAACATTATGCTGAATCTTCATAAGCTGATCTAAGTCATACTGAGATATAAGTATTTTCTTAGACTTAATAGCTTCGATATAATCCTTATACTCTACGCTTATTTTAAGCGCTTCTGAGAGGATTTTATCTTCACTCTTGCCAACTATACTATAAGACTTGCGATAGGCGTCTGAGAGCTGTTTATTTAGCTCTATTTCAACGGTATTTATTAAGTTTTCACAGAACTTTTGTGCTTGCGCACTCTTAGGCTTGTCGCCATCGAACAGAACGTAATCATTCCAGAACTGATCTGGCTGAAGCAGGAACTCATGTATCATGGTTCCTTTACGTAACTGTGGCAAATCTAAGCCTTTCTCTTTACCATCCAGCATATTACGAAAATAGGCCGGCCCTTTATTCAAGAACCAGCCTATCGCACTATTACTAATGCGTGTATTGTCTTCGTAGTATGGAATTTCGTATTCCGGTATTTTGTACTCTGGTGTAGTCATTAGCATCCTGCGCAACAACATTTTTCACAATCGTCACAACCTAACATCTGATCAAAAGTTGGTTTTTTCTTCAGCTTAAGGCTGTTTGTATTGTTCTTGTCTTTGTTTCTTGGATGAGGCTTTATAGAACCCTTAGATGAAAGATTCATATCCTCAAACAACTCCTCAAATGTCGTAGTAGGGTAATCGTTAGCTTCCTTTACAAAAGACGCTATATTATCAAAACTACATACCTCGAAGTTGTCCTTGATAAAATCAGTTAAAGACTTAACTTCTTTCTTGTCGTTAAGCTTGTCATTCAATACCTCCATTATAAGAGATGGAGACATCTCATCAAACTCACGCCAATAGCGGATACGAGAACAACGGTCTATCAGGTATTCTGATATTTCATCGTCATCGTTACATGTAAACAAAATCATATGCTTACCCTTGGTATCAGAACCATCCAATACCTGTAACAATACAGAATCGTCATAATCCGCAAGAACTTTATCAAGTTCATCGAACAAGAAACAAACACTTGTGTCACCAAGCTTTTCTACAAGATTTCTAAGGATATACGGACGTATGTTTTTGTCTATATTTATAATTGGAAGACCGCTCTTATTGGCAATCACCTTAGCCATCACAGTCTTTCCAGAACCCTTTAATCCTGCAAGCATCACACCAGTAAATCCGCTTTCAGACAGATTATAACTATTAATAACCTTATCTATAAAGCGTTCGTCACGCTGTGTACAATATACCTTAGAAGGTAAAGATAAGCCGCTAGTCTCTTCGAGTGAGATTGCTTCTGTATAACGATCTACGTCAATATTGTAAACTATTCCTGGAGTTAAATCACACTCAAGACCTTCTGTGTTAAACTTAAAGTTTATACTCTTACCTACTTTCAAAAATTTCTTTTCCATATTTACTGATATTATAATACTCAAATATTGGTTATTCATCTAATTTAATAGATGGATATTTTTTAACAAAATCAAGTTTTGCTTTCTTTAGTTTATTTTCCAGCTCTTTGATTCTGTCTAATTCGTACTCATATGTATGAACATAATATTTTCGTTTTAAATGCACATCTTTATATGTATTGTTATATAACGACGTACACCATTCTAGATTGTCAACACAATTATTGTGTTTATTCTCATCTTTATGGTTTAAAATTGGTTTATTTTCAGGATTAGGTATAAAAGCGTTTGCAACTAATCTGTGAACAGTAAATGTTCTACCTCTATCTAAGTTAGATAAAGACACATATAAATATCCATTCGTTTTGTTTTCTACACATGTCATCATATGTTCTTTTACAGTTCTACATTTCCCTTTGTATCTACCGGGACATTTATGTTCCAGACACTTTACCCTACCAAGATTACTAACTTGGTATAATCCTTCAAATTTTTTTTATATCTTTCCAAATTTCATTCATAATTTTGTGATTTTATCTTTTCAACCAACTCGTCTACTTGTTTGTGATTTCTCACAATATAATAACGCATTTTACTGTTATGTCGTTTCAAGTAATGCTTAAAAAGTTTCCATCTTAATGGAAAAGAATCACCCATTAATCCCTTGCATTCTATTACAAAGGATCGCCTTTTGTATTTACCAATAAAATCTGGAAGATAAGTTATTGCTCTTACATGTTCGCCGAATATCTCGAATTTGTCCAGTAATACGAAATGCTTTGGCTCATATTTAACTGGTATTCCAGCTTTCATAAAAGCTTCATAAGTATAGCATTCGAGTTTACTCCTAAAATGGAGGCCATACTTATCGACTTTTGTCGCATTCCGTACTCTGCCTTTAGATTTCTTGCCTATCATAATAAAAATTCTTTCCCCTTATCTTGGATACAGAAGTTCTATTAAAATAGACAATTTCGCCGTTAGTTACTTTTTGTTCACCTACGTGATGGACACATGCACATATACAACCATCATCACTATAACTATCCCAGATAGTCATCTGCAATTTATTTGGAAGATAAATACGCATAAACCCACCTTTGTCAAGATGAATTTTCTTAGTCAGCTTCTTTGTAAGCCATTTATGCAATAGAGGAGACATTACTGCACCTCCCAGCACACCTAATAGGCATCCTATTACTACATCAATCATATTTCTGTAACGTTTTTGTTAACCAGTCTTTCATGGTGCTAAATCCGTTGTCACGAACAGCATCTGATAGATCTTTGGCTTTAAATTTCTTATTAATGAAAAAAGCATCTATTTTGTATTGTTTACTATATTGTCTAGCCTTAAGCATACCGGTTTGATCTCTATCATACAGTATAACTATATGTTTCCATTTGGAACGTAGAGACCTGAGTATATCTTCAGGTATAAACACAGTTTCACTAGCAGCAGCTATTGCATTAAAACCCATCTCGTAGCAACACATGACATCTTTCAGTGACTTTGTTATTATGAGTAGGTCGCCTCCTTCCTTAGGCAATTCGGATAATCCCTGTACGTGCCGATTCGTCAGATTGGTACGCCATTTAGTAAACTTGGAAGCAAGTGGACGATAAATCTTAAACTTATCATACACTTTATATGCATACATAGGACTATTCTCTTTGTAGATACTTCGGACGATACTATTACAAAGAAAGTATTTAATGCTGAACACATTGAACTTTTTTAGGGTGTCAATATGTATTCCGAACTGTTTCCAGTACTGTTTGTCTACATTGGTAAACGGCTGTCGAACTATTCCGATATCGGTATCTCCTTTCGGTTTATCGTACGTATTTGTCCTTACGGTTGTATTGGGATTTATTCTGCGTACGATTCTCAATAATTCTCGTTCAAGCTCTTCTCTAGTCGTTATACCTTTGTATTCTTTTAGGAACTTCAGAGAGTTTCCGCATTCTCCAGTTCCAAGGTCCTTCCATAACAATCCTCCTGTTTTAGAATGAAATATTCCAAATGAAGGGTTCTTGTCTCCAGACCTTAAAGGACTATTCATAAGTTTTCCAACTTTGAACTGTCCAAGACAATACGTATAGATGTCTAAATCATTCACTTTGTCCAAGATGTCTCTCAAGGACATAGTAATTGCTGTTCTAGTACTATACATAACTTATAAGTTAGGGGCTAGGTGCGGATTCGAACCGCTTCCTTGCAAGGATCCAATCTAGCCATATAGTGGAAAGTATCGGATTCGAACCGATAAGCAGGGTAGTGTTTCTTTTAAGCTTGCACACATTCCAATCTATCAATGCCCTTGTTTTACCATTAGACTAACTTCCCTAAAAATGAGCAGTTTAATGACATGCTCAGGTCTACGTTGACGGACGTATAGCAGTTTACGGAGATGCTAAGCTCGGACTTTAGGTTATTCAAACCCGCACTTACGTAGCGTACACGCGTATAAAATCTGATGCCAGGTAAGCTGTGCATCATAGATAATATCGGCCTTCACAGGCGGACAGAACTATTACTTTCACAAGCTGTAGCTCTTCTTATCATTAGAAATGTTGTGGCTCTGTAGGGATTCGAACCCTACTGGACTTTTGTCTATATAACAAACAAGAAAAATGATCAAAACGTCGATTTGGATAGTTTTCGCATTCGTCCATGCTTGTGTCTCACGACACCCTGCGAGCCTTATTGGAGGCATTTCACCTCCAAAGGGTAACTGAATTACCTAGCTCCACCAACGCCCTTTCATGGCAGTATTACCTCCCTGGGGCGTATCCACTTGTCGTATAGTTTGACACTCCTGCTATGTAAACGGTATAAGAACCATTTACCGGATTTCATACAATCAAGTAGTATTTCTATTTCTTCAGGCGTAAACCCCTTAAAAGGGAAGATCTGATGCGCCTGCTGCATCCGCAGTTTTCGGAGTAACGGTTGGTGGCACGTTAAGCGGATCGTTGTTCTCCTTATCGGCAACAACTGGTTGCTCCATAAGATCGTTCTTAAAGAGCTTAATCTGCGAATCTGTATTAGACATGTCTTCAACGAAGATTCCGAGCTTACTTACTTGAGTATAGCCCTTCTTGTCGTAAATAACCTTCAAACGGAGCTTTTTCTTAGTAGCAATCATAGGATCAAGCATCTGCTTTGTCCAGTCAATCATCTCCTTGAATGTAGAAAGCTCTGCATCTGGTCTCTGTGGGTAGAAACAATCAAGAATCTGACAAACTCGTCCAAACTGAGTGTTATCACGCTTCTGCAAGTCTTCGTCTGTCTTAATATACATTCCCTTTGTATTCTTCCATTCTGTCATAGTAGCTGTCTGACCATCCTCATTCTCAAATACGATCTCGAGGAAATCGAGACCCTGAGGAGACTTGTTACAGTTTACCTCTTTAAGAGTGACGTTCTGGTTGATGCCTACTGGCATATAACTACTATTACTAAATTCTTCGTTGCTAGTTGTGGCTGTCTTTGTACTAAACATAATCTCTATTATTTTAATATACGTAATGCTAACATATCAAGTTTATTCTCAGTATAGTATGCTGCAGATCGAATAGACCGATATATCAATTTACTTAAATATTCTATCCCAATGTGTTGTAAGTGTCCCATCTTCATTACCTTCTGCAATAACAATATCCTTTCCGGCTATGTGTCTTGCACGAGCCTCCATGATGGTATCAGATGTACCACCCTTAAAGGATATATGCGTTTCATTTCCTTTGCGATATACATAACCAACCGCATCGGCTAATCCACACACGATCTTACTCAGTTTACCAACTAAGTCGAGCTCTTTTGCAGAAACTTCAACACCGTCCTTTTCAGTTACGGTGTCTTTAACGTGACCTACAAGAATAAATTCGTCACACAAATCTCGGAACATATCAACTACTTTCTTTACTGCGTCTCTAAGATACTTATAGCCGGCACCATTAGGCAAGGTGGTTACGTCTGTGCCGTCCCACTTCTTACCCATTGGAGTTTGGCGATAGAGTGTACAAGCATAGCTCATACAAATATCCTCAAGTCGTGTAGCATTATCAATAGTGATATGCTTATAGAAATTATGACCTACTTCTTTATTCTTGGCACGAATGGCACTTGCTGCTTCTCCTAAATCATTGATCGTACGACACTGGATGGCCATCGCATCAACGAAGACAGAGCCTCCCTCAAGGTCTATGATAAGGTTATTATCCAGCTGTGCAAGACAAGATGTCTTACCAGCCTTTGGAAGACCATAGAGTATAAGATATCTAGGATTTTCAGAAACTGCAGGAATTTTACTAGTAGGTAATGTTAAACTCATGATACAATGATACTAAAAGTTTTAATTAAAGCTTAATGTTAATACTAATGATTGTCTTCTTAATCTCTGGACTAAGTGAAGAGATAAAGTTGTAATCACTAAAATCAGAGTAACTATAAATGTCGGTACCAATCTGAATCTCATCATTGTAGAAAATGATAGGGAGACCATTCTCAAGACGGTAAATCTTACCGAGCTTAATACCCTTCATAATACTCTTCTTCTTGCCATAGTTAGCAAGAATATCACAAGCCTTTGCGAACAAAGTGTCGCCCTTCAGAGGCTTGTAGATATAAGTATGATCCAACTCGTCGAACATGGCATCAATCAGATTGTCATCCTCCTTCTTTGTGTTAAACAAATAAGAGTTGTTCTTCTTTACAGTAGAAAGAATAATATCATCGAGAATCTGAGAATAAATGTTACCATTGTTAGTGTTCTTAATGTTGTTGTCAGTAAACTTAATATCGTATGTTGTCATAATTCAGCCTAAATTTTAATTGCTTAACTTTCTATCAAGTTGTTATATGCTAAGTCATTCTGGAATTCAAGTATGCAGGGCTTTCCTGCGTCTCTATTCTTCAAGATGTGTAAATACACCTTGTTCTGAGTAGGTAAATGGCTCGGGCCGTATTCTTGTATTCCAAGAATTTCAGGCCTATGAATAACTATAACATAATCGCTAGCTTGAAATAAAGCGTCAGCAGATGAAATGTCGCTTCTCATAGGATAATGCGACAAAGGATTGTTTATTCTTTCTGGTGATTCAATATTTCTATTCATCTGTGCTAGTTGTAACACTGATGTCATAGGATACTTTTTAGCACTTATGAAAACTCTTTCGAGTTCTTGCATGGTTTCTATAACGCTGCCTATAGGCTTTGTCAATAGAGCATGGTCGTACATTATCACAAAATGCTTATCGGTACCCTTTATGTATGTATTATAGAAATACTTAATAATGTCTTCTGCTTCCTTGGGAGTTGTAGGATTATCTACAAACCATATAGGATACTCCTTTAGTTGATTAGATACTGAGATGACTTTTCTGAAGGTATCGTCATCCAGGTCCGTTTCCGAACTATACAAAGCCGAAGTCGTTTTCCTAAGCTTACTAGAAAGCGTTCTTCCAACTTGCCTAAATCCAACCATCTCTAACGAGAAAATCAGAATTACTATTTCTTCACCAGGATTCAAATCAACAATATCAGTTGAGATCTCATTAGCAAATGAGCTCTTACCACTTCCTGAAATACCAGCTATGGTGTAAACGGTATTAGGTTCAATACCTCCCATACACTGCTTATTAAACTTAGCCCATCTAGTCTTAAGAGATGTTATAGAGTGATCTCTACGACCAGATATGTAGTTTATCGCCTCTTGGGCTACAACTGACATTGGTCTTATAAGATTAGATAAGTTCTGTTCCATAAGTCGATTCCTCAATTTTAGAGTTGTCTTGCATTTCTTCCTCAGATTCTTCCCATTGATGGTCTACGAGCCATCTCCACATCGTCTTCATATAACTTAGTTTACCCTCGTTAGTCTTTTTCTTCATTTCGAAGTCGAGACATTGAATAAGATGTTGAGCCATAGCTTCGCTTTGACCTACATAAACATTAAATAAATGCCTACATTTATTAACGTTGGCTCTCAGATAGTTTTTAGTACCATCTGGTCGTAGAACGTATATTGGGTACATTTCGTAGAACAGATCGAAATAGTCCTGTTTGGGTCGGACTATATCCTTAAGCGCATCTGTTGCATGATATGTAATTGACTTACCTCTCTCTATCGAGGTAATAAGTCCCTGAGAAATTAAGTTTGATATTTCTTCGTCGCTAACTAGGCTGACAATTTTGCGGACGTCTTGATTATAAGTTTTTTGATTCTTATCCAATACCAAACTTAGGAATATTAATTGATTTGAATTTAATCCTGGAATGTCCAGGAGTTTTGTGTTTAGTTCAATAATCATCTTATATACGTTGATAAACGATTAATCATCGAAGATTGTCAACTGGCGGTTAACAAACTCACTAGCTATCTTTTTTGCTTTGCTAATGTAGTACTGGTAATCCAGATGACGTTTCTCTATTGGTGTGGCATCCATCTTATTAAGAAGTCGGACTCCGTATTCTGTTATTTTTGTTTCAGAACGATTTTCGTACATTTTATCCTTAACTCGTATAAGATAGTAGCCACTACTTGACGCGTAATATCTATTAATACGTTGAATCTGTTTTCCTCCATATTCAACTTTTGATTCCTTGTTTACGCTTTGTGACATCAAGAAATCACGGATATCTCTATCCTTCTTAATAAACTTGTCTATCGGTTCGTTGTTTAAAAAATAATTTATCACAGCTTTGGAGATAACAACTGGTGTCATGCTGTTGTTAAGACCAATTTCTGTGATAAACCTGCCTTTCTTTTCTATCAGTCTCGGATCTCCAGATTGGGAATATCCTTTGCGAACACCAAAGTAATTGTTCACGTCGTACTGATAAAACGACTCGTAATCATCGGATTCGAATGTTAACTGGGTTAATTGCTCGACTTCCTTAATTGCATCGGCTATTGCGAAGCGGGCGGATTTGTCGGCAATGTAGACGACACCATCTGTATTGACTTGTACAATCTTACAATTCAATGCTAGAAGCCTGTCCACCAACATAAGTAGTATAAGTTGCCCATTTATACGTATCTTATATACGTTAAGTGGATCATAAGCCCAGCTACTTTCTTGTTGCATCTTTCCTGTAAGAGCATTAAGAGCCTGTTTAAATGCCTTAGACTTTAATAACTCTCCATTACGTTTGGCAGTCAAGCGCTCCTTGTATAGAGCGCTGTACACATTCCAAAAATCTTCTCCTAAGTGAACTGGAAGCCAATGGTTTATAATGGCTAGCGAAGGATACATAGACGTAACGTCGGAGTGTCCTATAAACTGTTCAGCTGTAGGTTTGTAGACTCTAGGTTCGTTGATGGTGTGTATACCACCTTCGCCTATAGAGTAGCAAATGTTTGAGAGAACAAACTTCTTCTCATAGTTTTCTTGTTTCTTATCAGACTTACTTGCGTTACAAGTAGCATTCTTTACATCCAATAAGACTTCTTTCAACTTTGGATTAGAATATTGTATAAATGGGAGTATGATGTCACCTAGACGAATGTTTCCGACTTTTCGAGTACGAGTTTTTAATTCGTCTTTTGTAGTTTTGGCAATATCTAGAGTTTTTCTCAAGAGTACCTCTTCTCCAAATCGTACACCACTCATCGATAGTGCATCAAACCCCCATTCTTTTTCCACTTCAAGACGTAGTTCTACATCTTCTTTTACTTTGTTAAGCAAAGTCTCAGTAGCTTCTACGTCGTTCACGTTATACCCTATCATAGCGTCAATATCACATTCCTGGATCTGCAAATCAAAGCTTCCTTCATACTCTTGTACATTTGGCATATGTAAGAGTATTTCTATTTCTTTTAAGCTTTTCTGCTGTTTGGCACTATAGAGCATCAACATAAGATCAAATGAATAAAAGTAATTTGCATACTTATACACTTTAATCTTATCAATATTTCCTGTTTTTTCCGAACTTATTATTTCTTTACTAAGATAGTAGAGAGAACTACAAATTCTCGAGTATCCTAGTCGCTTCATTCTACTGCAGAAATGTATAATGTAACTTATGATTATGTCATCATAATGCTTATTGTTATAGCCGCACATTATATGATCAGTTCTGTTGATGTAGAAGAAGTCAACTAGTTCTTCTAGTTGATTTTTACGACAGGATATCTCGAATTTATATAGTTTATGACTCTCTGAATCTTTACAAGTACAATGAAAACAGTTTGGAAAAACTTCTATGTCATATAGAACTACTGGTCTTTCCTTTACTATCATAGTTCCCTAGTGAGGGTTTGCACCTCGCAGTCATATCCTTTCGGAGCACACTAGGGTGACCAGTGGTGTCCTGGTCTGTTTTGAAGAAGTTACGCCTTAAGCTGCCATTCGCATCTTATTTGCGCCTGGTAACAGGAGTCGTCCCGTCTTCTTGCGGTGGTCTTTAAGGTTTGTACAAACAAGATTACTGCGCTTTGCTTTTATCTTGTTTGTCTCCTTACGAGCCATCTTGATGACTTTACTGTGTTCTGGAAGCTTGTTTACGCCTCCATACTTAGCAGTTTCGCCATTGTCTTTTATCTGAGCAACTTCCTGCTCAGTAAACTTGTCGTCCGAATGTTGGAATCGTCCTACAAGTTGTAATTTGTCATATTTAGCGACAACTAAGTCTCTAATACGTTCTTCTGCGGCATTCTTATCTGCTTCCCAAACCGGGAATTGCTGCGCGTAGAACAAGTCGTCTTTCTTAACCGGGCATGGGTGCTTTCGCTCCCATTTCTGCAACTTGTGTTGAACATACCCTTCCATGAGCTCGGTATGATTAAACTTTGTAACCTTTCTGCGAGATTCAATTTTTATCGAATCACGTTTGAGCAGTATGAACCAAGGTTTCTTCCGGGAAAGACCATGGATACAATGTTCTTTACAGAACTTAGAAGTAGTTCCATGAGACTTGTTAAAGTCCTTAAGCCACTTCTTTTTAATGTCACGATATTTTTCAACATAATCGTCCAAATATTGATTATTCTGGGTATTCATAACGTTGCCTCCTATGATTAAGCTGCTTGTTTAACTGACTTTTGTTTGATTTCTTTAACCTGTGTAGGCTTTTTGTTTACGGCTTTAGCCTTAACTTTGAGCCCACGACGAAGCTTACGTCCTTCAGCCTTAGAGCCGTGACGGAAGTTATACGTGTTCTTTTCGAGCGCCTCCTTAGCCTTCTTCTTAGCTTTACGGAGATTGTAGAAGTTCACACTAGCGTTCTTTGAGCACTCGATAGTATGAGGATCACCTCCCTTTTTGTGCTTATTGTGATTGCCTGACATATCTATGCCAGTCTCCTCGAATGGAGACTTATCATCAGAACGATACTGATAGAATGTAGCATTACCTACAAGATCACGCAGTTTTGCTACCACGCTTGCTGGCACATCCTTAAAGAATGCTGTAGAGTTAGTAATACATGCAGACTTAATGCCGCAATCCTTTACCAACTTTTCGAGCTCCTTCTTCTTTTTCAGAACAGAATCACATACAACTATAATATTGTATACAGTGGCGTTGTCCCACTGCTTCTTTGCGATGTCTATCACTTTCTTGGTGTCGGCGTCATTGAGATGCATACGCTTGCATCGACGGGTAACTGATGCGATATGACGAGCCATAGCGATATTACGACGCTCTTCCTGCTTCTTCAAACGGTCCTCCAGAGTGATTTTAACAGGCTCTGAGGCCTTTTCCTTCTTGGAGTCGATCAACTTATCCATGATGCTCTTTTTGCGCGCCTTACGGGCCTCTGCGCGAGCCTTAGAGGCAGCATATTTAGCCTCCTCTTTCTCGGCCTTAGCCTTCTTCTTAGCCGCCTTGAGTTCCGCATGTTTCTTAGCCTTTTCTGCGTCAGCAGCACGGCGCTTCTCAATGTTCTTTATTGTCTCGTTAGCAGCATTAGACTCTTCCTTCTTAGCTGCCTCAGCCTTAACTGGTGTAGTTCCTATCTTAGCCTGAACCTTCTTGAGGTTCTTCTTGTTATTCTTCTTTGACATAATTTTGATAATTTAATGTGTTAATAATGTTATTTTTAAGGCAAGGGATTCCTTATTGTGGTTCGTGTAAGCCTCGATCTTACTCCTTTCGGCGACCCTTATATTTGTCTCGAACCTATAGCATTTAAACTGCCAGATCCATCTCGAACTTATCTGCAATAGTGTTCTTAATCTCAATAGAAGTCTCGTTATTAAACTTCTCAAGATTAGCGTCAAACTTATTTGCTAGTAGTTGTTGCTCATGAATAAGCTGAGCGATCTTAGCTGATGAGAATATCTCACGCTTAGGCATAGCCTTCAATCCCTTCTTTGCCTTAGTTGATAGATCAAGTGTCTTGATCATCTTAAGTTGTGCTATTGCCTCCTTTGCCTCGCATGCTGCGAAAATACTATAGTTATTTGTCTTCTTAAAATCCTCGTAAGAGAATGTAGTTGTACCTGTATTAAGAGCTACCAAAATACCCTTAATCATAATACGCTTCTCACTAAGCTGTACAATCTGGTTATACAAGCTCTTGAGATCTAAGCCAGAACCCTGCTTTGCTGCAATTGCCTTCTTAGACATGAGATTCTCTGCTCGAATAATTCGCCAATACTTATTGATAGTAATATCAATGTTCTTACGAATTGTGATGATGTTTGCTGAGTTCAATTTAATTGATTTCTTATTCATATAGTTTGATTAAAATTAAACAATTTACTTGAATCAGCCATTTACCTAGTTTCTATATTACATATAACTGTAATAAAGAATAAAAGACATCCATTGGCAATCCTGCCCCGCAGGGTGGATTACCTATTCTCCGCAGAGAACGTTTAAGGATGCCTTTTAATATAAACTAATAATATTGTCTTTGCATTTCGTTATAAACAATAACGATAACACCATGCATGAATGTGTACTCTTCTGCTCGCAGTTCATACACCATTCCCGCAGGAATGTTCTGTTTATGGCATTACTCGTTTAGCGTTTACAATTCCGTACTCCAACTCAATCATTGGTTTACCGATACAGTCTTTAACCTGCAAAACTTCTTTACGTCCGTTGATATTGATAACAATTTTCTCAGGAAACTCTTGCTGAGCGTTAAGCCTTGGCCCTGACACCCGGGACCCCGCAGGGTCCGCTCCTACGCCATCAGCAATGCTAGAATTCTGACATACTTTTGTCGTAACATCATACAGTCGTTCTACGACCCAGTTAAAGTTTTTGTCTTTAACTCCTTTCATCACAATTTCTTGTGATAGTCCTTCCATAATGGCCTTTTGGTTAAGCCCTGTGGAAAGACTCACTAGTGCATCCCATACCTTGAGAGCGAAACTCTCAAATGGTAAGGTTTGCTCGCAGCCGATTATCTTGTTCCAAAAGTGGAACCTAGTTGAGCCGAGAGTGATACTACCATTATCGTTAATGGTATAGATTTTGTATTTCTCCGTATGGTCCAACTTTTCATAAACGGCTGCCTTAATCTTCGGTTCGGAGAGCATTACTGCAATAAGCTTAACGCTCTTCTCAGTTAAAACAGCCTCCATGAATCCTACGCGATCTTATCAGCTGGTTTTGATTCTGCCTTCTGGCGCTCGTAATCAGCAATGATCTTCTCATTTGCTGAGATGGCAGATACACACTGTGCCTTAGCCTTCTGCAACTGCTCGATCATGGCGTCAAGACGAGCTATCTCACCACGGTTGAGGTCGTTAAGAATATCACCCAAATCCTTAGGATCTGAGAACACAGCCTTAGAATTCTTGTCCTTGAGAGCGTTCTGGACAGCCTCTTCAGTGGTTTCACCAAACTTGGTGCTATTCTCACCGAGAGGAATATCAATCTGGCTGTCGGTGCCCTCATTGAGACGGCAAACGACATCACCGATTGCGTTCTGTTTTGTTGCCATGGACTCAATCGTGATATAGCCGATCGAGAAACGACGAGGCGAACGATTGAGTACAAGGTTTACATTGGAGCTCTGCTTAGCCTGCTCCAAAACCTTGTCATGGTCTGGGTTGAACAAACGAGTCTGAGGAGTAAATACGTCCTGACCAAACATTTTTGCACCGAGCATGCTCAGTGGGGTACGATGTGATTTAATTGTAGTTTCCACGATGTTTACATTAATTTCTGACATAATCATATCCTTTTTGATATCGTTATTGATTAACTAACGATATGATTGAAAAATATGGTGTATTTTGGCCACACCTTTGCCGTTGTTTATTGAATAAAGCAACGCTGATACGAAGATACTCGGTTACTACTTTGCGTACTTAGTTTTCTAAAGGAAGTTCTACTATTGTAGACGCTTTATCTAGACTTAGCTGCACTTTTCCTATTACAACAATAGGATAATAGGCTTGCAGCAGGAATTGCATACGTATGATGCAATTAGCATTTACTGGTTTATCCAGGCCCATCGTCTAAAGCTTTGAATGCTTCCTTTGCATAATCAAATGCTGAACTGTTTTCTGCTATTTTGTTCACGTTTTTTCTAACTTAACTATTCTAATCTTCGTTGGTGAAATTTTGCAGAGCAACTAACACTCATAGAATCTTAGAATTCTTATAACCCACGAAAATATGTAGAATCTCGGTCGTATTTCCCTTACTATACTTACAAGATATTCCTACACGATTGTTATTAAAGCAGATGATCTCTACTGCTGACTTAGAAGCGACTGTCAGCTAGGTCTCCTTACTGCGGTACTCGGCTTATGGCATGTACCCAGCGGTTGGTTATCGGAATGTCTCAGGATCAAACCCATCACAGACTTTACGGCTTTTTGTATCTTTGCTGATATTTGCAATTTTTCTGTACCGGTATTACTACCTCCTATTTATAGTGCACGAATATTGGGAATTCAACCCATACATTTCATCTTGTCACCCACTTATAAACGTAATATACATGTATAGAGACAGTATACACATATAATATACACAGTCGTTTTACAACATAGAATATAAGCTGCCCATCAATTTCCTGTATTGCTTCGAACCTTTATGTTTACATATACTGTTGCGCAGTATACTTTAGCATGGTTGGCATATCGGTTGGCACTCGATTTCTTCACCTCAAGCCCTTACTTACAACGTAAGATTTACTCTATGAAGGGACGTCAATTTTTGTTAAACATGTTGTCTTTTAAACTTTCTAGGTTTTCATAGTCTATATCTCTTGCATACAACATACGCATACATAATATACCAGCTTACTACTCTGTAGAGACTATATAATATTGTATATCATAGTGCAAATAAACTATTAGTCTAGATCGTTTTGGATGAAAGTGGAGGTCAAATGGTCCTGGATGGACATATCTCGAATCAACTTTCCACCTGCTTTGCTATTTCTTATTCTAGGATAGCTCTCCATCAATTTTCTTTGACTGTAACGGAGTCATCGATCATAGTCTCATGAACGATTTAATTTTCATGGAAATTGGTTGTAACTTTTAGATGGCCTAACATCTTACTAATACAACTGGAATAGATTTTCTCCGCGATCTTCACCCGCGTACGATACTCCCGTAGAGCTTCGATTAAGGGGCTGCCCAACCCTTGCGCTTGTTTTACTTTTATATACCGCATAAACAAGAAAAGCCTGGCGGTCACAATCAGACACTTCTACCCCATCCCTGGCACCCCTTCAACGGAGTTGTACTGAATCGAACAGTAAGGTTTTGGTATAGTCAGCAAACTCATTTAGTTTACTCTGTGTGGTATTACTCCCACAGTATTGATGTAGTTTTTCGGCCTTTATATTAGTTTTGGACACTAGAAACACTACCTACGGCTTAATAATACTTCTATATTGTTTGGGATATCCTCGGTTCTTCCAGCACCATGCACCATACCATGTATGCAATTCTGTTCACCTACTGGGGACCAATATAGTTCGTCTCGTGTAACGTTTGTATATGCTTAGTATTATCACATATAATTACGATACGGTTCATTATGCCCTTCTTGGGACTTATGCGTTTGTAATTACACTGCATCTTTTAAGGTGCATTCAGCCTCATCCAGCTTGTCTCCAGACGGTTCTCACAAGTCCAGCTGTGCAATTATAGGAGCTGATACAACGCTTCTCCTACCTATATCAAACTGTTTCAATGTTTGATACATTTCATCCTACCTTTTGAGTGATCTTGCCCTGCAAGACAGGGTTAACATATTCTCGGATCAAGTTTAATATTGAGTTTTTCTTCTAGCTCCTTCGCGGTGGATGTTCCAGAATAGTACGTAGACTAATGGGATCTACTATATGTACTTACCTAACTATAGTACACAGGGTTCTTGTGTTTACTTGTGTACGTTAGAGGCGATTTTAATATAATCACGGAGCTCTCCCTTACGAATGGTAGAGTCATGATTAGTGGAGTCGACCTTTTCTCCAGGTTCCATAATATACAGAAGTGGTACATACGACGTATCTGTCTTCTTAATTACGGTGTGTTTAACAATTACCTTTGCAGGTAACTGTTTATGGTTACAAGGTACAGGCTTTTCTACCCTAACGGTATCATGCACTGTATCAGGATTAGCACGATTCACTTGACCAAACAAATGGTCCATTGGTTGCTGTACAGTAGATGCTGCTACTGTCTGCACTGTCGTTGGAAGAGGAACATTCTTAAGATCAGCAACATTCATGCCGATAGTAAGAAATGCTGCCCCTAACAACGTGATTACTAATTTTTTCATACTTTGATAGTTAAATTATTTACGTTCACTTTGCCATTGGATGTCAAAGGCTTTTTTAATGCGACCAACTAGTTGTGAACCAGTTCTCTTAATTGGCCGTATTATTTTTTTACCTGAGCCTTAGCCTTACCTTTGGCTTCCTTTTTCTTATCCTCAGCTGCCTTCTTTTCAGCTGCTTCCTTAGCAGCCTTGGCAACAGCCTCTTCCTCAGCCTTGATCTCCTCATCGGTCTTGAACTCCAAGTCGATGATATTTTCCTTGGCATAACCTACGAGTGGATCAGAAGGATTACGGAACAGGTTAGAGATGATACCAGCATGCTGTATAGCGTTATCAAGCATTGAGTCAGGTTTAACCTTAGCCATCATCTCTGGAGTAACGTCACGATAGTACGCACGCTTAATGGCGATAACAGTCTTCTTTGCAAAGTTGTTACCCTCCAAGAAGTTCTTCTTCAAGTTCTCAACGAACTCGCCTGGAGCCGCAAGAACCGCTGCAGTAGCCTTATCGGCAAATGCGATGTTCTTGTTAGCTGCATCAATGTGCTCCTTGATACGATCCTTTTCTGGCAGCTTGTTCTCTGCCTCGAGCAAGGTCTTACCCTTTGAGCGAACATCGTCTGCACCAATGATTACGAGGCACTTTACAGCGTCTGCAATCTGATCATCGGTATACTTGCATATGCCGGTGTTCTTGTCAGTAGAATGGTCGCGAAGCTCACAGAACGCAGATACAGGAGATCCTGACGTAGCGGTAACATTGAAGAAGTGAGCACCAATTCCATAAGTAAGCGTTCCGACACGACCTGTAAGCTCAACAATCTTGCGAAACGTATCATGGAAGTTCATGTTCTTGAGACGCTCCATATCGTTCTTTGCAGAAGCGAGAGCCTTCTCAGCGTTCTCCTTATACTTCTTGTCCTTGGTGTTCTTGAGTGTCTTCTCAGCAGAATCGATAGCACGTTTAGCCTCGATAGAGCGATATGACTTATAGAAGTTCACACACTGCATGATGCTATCCATCAGCTTAGAATCACGGTTCATGGCCAAGAAGCCAGACAAAGCTTCCTTAAGCTCTTCTTCGTCCTTAATTTTTGTAGGATCAAAAACCTTACCTGCTGTTGCGGCACGAGCCTTGGCATCCTCTTCGAGCTTATTAGAAGTCTCTTTGGATACCTGTACAGCCGAAGCTGTAACCTCAACTGCATCTGCATCGTCTTTTGAAGGCAAGAGCTTTGTGTCATCAAAGCTTACACCAATCTCCTTCAAGGCTTCAGTGAGCTCTGGAAGAGCAGCCTTACGAATTACAACAGCGAAATCGCTTGAGCCATACTTGACCTCATTACATACGCATACTGCTATGCCGAGGGCATTGATGTGGTTGATCTTGTCGATAGCTCCCTGTGGGAAACCAGTATGCTCAGCAGCCTTCTCATCCAAGAAAAAGCGTTCGTGAGTCATCTTTAACAAATCTACCTGGTGGTTTCGGTCCATGCTTGAACCACCTGTTGTTGTGAGCATAGCTGCAGCCTCAACAGCTGCATCTGCATTATTGCCACCATTGTTGTTATTCTGAGCAACTTTTACATTGCCCTTTCCATTCTTTTTTGCCATTTTGATAATGTTTTTAAATGTTATTTACTAAAATTAATTAATACTTTTCTGGGCAACTAACTTAAATTCAACTTGTGTCGAATATAAAGTTCGTTTTTAACCAATCTCGTGGAGGTTTAGTGAGCACGTTAATATGCTCGTCTTCACCCAAGTTAAGCACAGTAACAGTATCTACTACAATTGTATCCTTACCTGCTGGTTTTGTCTCAGCACATGTACCAGCGCCCTCTGAGGGTTCCAAAGCCTGAAATGAGCACGTCGGTGCCAGCATGGGAGTTGTAGAAGATTTAACTGTACTGGCTTCACTTTTATGGTCAACAAAGGCATAGTTGACCATACTCTTACCGGTAAAACCGAGCAAGAGACTTACGAGAATGATCCAGAACAACTTGTTGCTCTTATTGTATCTTGCGAAACCAAGAGCTACAAAAATCGAGAGAATCAATAATAAAAGTGAAGTCATTTTTGTTAAACTTTTAAGTTATTTTTAATTTTCCTACGAGTGCGACTTAACGCAGCTTTTATAGTGCCTGTAGGAATTTTCAGCACTTTGCTAATTTCGTCAACGGTAAGATCTTCTACGTAAAATAGATTAAAAATCTTCTGTGTCTTCTTCGGGAGCTTTTCAAATTCCTTTAGAAGAGATTCATACTCAAGAAGGTTGACAAGATCTTCTTCTTCTGAAGAATTAGTTAATTCTACAGGTAGTCGGCCTGAGTCTTCTCCTAATTCCATGGATTTCTCCTTTACTTTTCGTAGATAATCTATAGCTGTTCGATTAGCTATAATTCTCAGCCATCCGCCAAAAGACGAATAATCTGTGAATGTCGAGAGTTTCTGATGAACCTTAAGAAATACAACATTTGTAAGATCTTTGGCTTCATCCATGTCATTCACGTAACAAAAGAGCACGTTGTCGACGAACTCTTTGTAACGGTTAAACAATTTATTAAACGCTAGCTCATTTCCCTTTTGAGCTTCTTTTATGGTCTCAATCTCAGATTGAGTGATACGCTGATACTCCATATTGTGGGGTAGGGGAGATCTCTCTCACCCTACTCCTGATAAAACGGAAGATCGTACACCATCTTCTGACGGTATAGCGACCAAACGTTGTTGACGAAATTGTTGAAAAGGATTATTTTCAAATCTTTTCCTCCCGTTTTCATTTCTACTTTTTCAAGTAGTCCTGAACCGATACGCATACGAGTTGTAAGTGTTTTGAACTTCATAGGACTGCTTAGGATCATCGTTTTCATAATCCAATCGCCAACTCTACGCAACTGTTCATTACAACAGTATTCGTATATACAATTTTCGTCTAGGCTGTCTCCTGCACAGAATATATGCGCTTCATAAGTAAAGCCTTTTTTGAGGCGGTTATGAAACCAGTTAATCACATTTTCTATACCTTCTTCTTTACAGCCTAACAGACTAGCTCTGTAAATTAGCATTTTAGGGAAATACTCCATTTTTATTTTGTTTAATTAAATGTTTTCTTAATAAACTTAGAAAAATCTTCAAAATATTCATCTAGAAAACTAGCTTTTTCTGACAATGCGTTATCAAATAAAGCCATATTACCACATTTACATGATATGTTATAATAGTTTTCTAGGTACTTATAGTTCTCTTGAAACCATACTACCCAGCTATTAACCCATATCCAAAATGCTCGTTCTCCAGAGTTAAACGTTTTGTTGATACCATCCAAATTTATAGAGTCTGCAAAATTAAAATTCTGAGACCCCTCATGTATTCCAAGAGCTTTTCTTAATGATGCATTCTTTTCATCTGTTCGAGGTATTCCTCTTCCAGTATTATAGATTGCTACATTTTCTTGGTATACACGGTCTATCCATCGCGTTTTTACAGCATACTTAATTCTTTCATGTGGCTTTTTACCCACATTAGATAATCTGCCAAATTCTGTACACCATTTAAAAGCGAGGTTGACGACATGAGGACACCTGTCCTTTATCATCGCTTTATATCCCTTTGTCATAACTAATAGGAAGAAGTTGGGGAATCGAACCCCAAACTGAACAGTCGTTCCAACTTCTTCTTCTCTCCACTTTGGTAGGAAACACCTAGACTAAACTTACGCTACGTTAGTATAGTCTACAATGTTATTTACATTGCCGTTTAATTTATAGTATAGTGCTTAATGTATTTATCTCCTCTGTCTGTCAAAACCAAACACGCCCGTGTAGGCAGTTTTACAACATGCCTAGGTTGTCCTGAATGGAGTCTACACAATAGCGTAGAGGGAGTACTGTGGACGTGAGCGGAGTCGAACCGCTGTCCAGACAGATTATTTCATACACACTGTACATTCTTGTAAATGTTCCGATGATCAGTCAGAACATTCGATTTAAGCCGTTTTAGGTGCGCTCTAAGACATTTTTGCGGCACTCGTGGTTAATTACTCCACTTGGTGACATACTCTGCCTCAGAGCGCTTAAAACATGGCTAAAAATATATAGGAATCCTCATGATACGAAGATACTTAGAGGGCTATATTCAGCATTTTTGATACATCTTGCAGGGTTCAATCTTGGTTCTCAGCCAAGTTGAATCTCCTCGATACAAAGATACGCACAAAACATATTGTTTGATCTACTGTCCCAATTTACTGTGTGGGTTCACATCTCTTCCTCTCATCGTGATACGAAGATACTTGACGAGAATGTCAATTCATTCTGAGATTCCTTCTCTATACTGTCCCTCGGGATCTCTAGTACCTGAGAATCTATGTACGTGATACGAAGATACTTGTACTAGAAGAAGAATTAGAAGCGATCGAATTGATAGTTGACATAATACCAGTTGTTCGGATACTTAGTGCGCAACTCGCGGTCGTGCTTCTCGTATTCCTGGTTCAATTCGTTCATTTGCTTACGCTGATCCTCATCGATCTTCTGCGAAAGGTCACGGAACTGATTTGGCGTGATCTTCTGGTCGTCAGGAACGACGGTACCATTCTCGTCCTTGCCCAGAAGACGGGCCAACAAATCTGTGCGCTTCTTCAGAATATCAAGAGTAATCTTTGCCTTCGCACGGTCCTTACGGACATTGAGAAGCTCCTTAATACGGAGAAAATCAGCACACTTGACGATCTCTTTGACCTGGGAGATCTTGCGTCTCTCCTCATCCTGGCGAATTTCTTCTGCCGCCTTGTCTGCGATGTCTGTGACGAGGTTATCCTTCATCAACTTCTCTACTACGTTGTCTGCTGACACATTCTGCTGCTCTTTAGCAGCGCCTTTTGTTTCTGCTTTTGCCATTTTGATAATGTTTAAAATGTTTGTAAATAAAATTAATTAACATATTGTTACTTCACCCACACTCCAGGATGGATTCTTAACGAATACTGCGCCATCATTATTAATGGTGATATCGCATGGAGCCTCGTGAGAGCAGTTAGCCAAATGAATGAGTGCGAATCTAGCATCTTTAGCTTGATTCTCGTTAGGGTACTTGGATTCGAATACCAATGTTTTTGTATTCTTACCCTTCCCCTTAGCTTTGATCGTATACACTGGAATCTTCCACATAGTCTAAAGGATTTAGCTTGTTTTTAAACTTGTCACGCTTATACGCCTTTGCTTTGGCTTCAGCGTGGCGCTGACGATACACTTTCTTAGTATTACGTTGTGTTCTGCACATAATTACATGTTATCTTGAACTGTTTTAAATACACAAATAACATCGGCAGAAATGCCGTAAGAATCACGCATTCTCTTACTTACACCACCAGACATAACTCTGATAGCATTCATAAGAGATTCATTGTCAGACTCATTGGTTATAGCCTCTGACAATGCAAGCAATAGCTTCATCTTGGAGCAGAAAAACTTGCCAAATCTCTTTTTCACGTAGATGCACGCAGACTCTACAACAGAAAGTTCTGTAGCATTCTTAGCTTCTACGTGACCAATAATAATGGAATTAACTTCTGTTTCATCCATTGTAACCGCATGTACATCTTTAACATCAGGTTTAACTGTGTTAAGCTGTGAAGCTATTGCCATAACTTCCGATGCACTCAAATTAGCACCATCATAAGAGATAATAATGTACCGCTTCATAGCTAATCCTCCTTTGTCGTTATGTTAGTATTGGAGGACTGCACGATCTGCACATGCTTACCGTCGATAATAGTATCAACCGTTACTGTGTTAGGGATATCAGGCGGAGTAATAGCACTGTATTGATCCTGTTTATCAGGAAGATTCAAATATACATGCTTGTTCATCTCGAACTCGTTCGATATACTCATCTTAGTTAATGGTTTCCCAGATTTTTCTAAGACGGATACCACATCACGCATAACTTTTTCAGGTATGCTGAAGAACACTGAGTCCTGATGTCTCCATTGACCTTCTGATCTCTGAAACTCTATAACGTCAGAACAGTCGGTGAATGTAGGATTGTCAATATCCTGCATCACCTTTGACACCATGAGTGAGTCGTCGTGTTTGATCTCACTCTTTGTCTGCTTCACATAGTCACATGATGACACTGTGGCAGCTACAATAAGCATGATTAAGCACATGCTAAGCTTTTCAAATAATCTCTTCATTTTGATAATTTATTAGAGATTTAACAAATGTTAACTATCCGGGATTTATAGATACACGGAATCATCTTTTGTGGACCAGCTAGGGCTTGAACCTAGGACCTCCAGATTATGAGTCTGTTGCTCTAACCACTGAGCTACAAGTCCAAATAACAGTTTCATGTTGTGTTTTACGTCAACCTTAGAACACTGTTAAAAGATCTGTGACGATAACGAAGTACGAAGCTCTCCAGCTTGTGATTTTATACAGACTTGAACTGTTATGTAGGCCTTTAACCTAATAAATCTCGGGGACGGCATAAACCGCCCCCTTGAAATGCAACTTAATTAAATTTTTCCGTCCAGTAAGATATAAAATATATGAGACTGGAGAACAAAATTACTATCAACATAATAACTATTATTGCTAGCGAAAAAGCGCTGACATTAATTGTGCTATCTATGTTGGATAGTATATCAAACAACGGGAACGCTGAAATAATTATTAACACTATTGCTACGAATAGTTCTGCATATTCTCTTTTCATAGATATAATGCTATTTGTGATATCTCATCATAGTCGTCTTCACTGACAAACCACGAATCGTTATCTATTGTTAAATAACTCTTTCTTGATCCCAAATCTACATCTTCTAATGATAATACACACATATCATCAGGATTTGCAGATTCGTAGTTCTTTAAAACTACATTTGAATTGCTACAATGCGATTTAAGTCTACGCAATGAAGCATGATGACGTCTAACTTCTAATTCTTCGTCAGACATTTGTCCGTTTTTTCTACGTTTTGCCATAATTAAGGACTAATAAAAATTATTCCGTCTTCAATGCATGATAGTGGCTCTTCGCTCAAATCCTTTGAATCGTTTACTTTTGGACAAGAGAAAGGATTGTTAAAGATACACCCATTGCAATTGTATTGACGTTTAGCCCTAACAACAATGCCATTTATTTTGTAGATTCTGCCAGGACTAAGTTTTTTACTCATAGTTCACCAATTAATTGTAACTTGTACATTGGTTGCTTGACTGGAACCATTTCGTACCCTTTACGAATTTCGTCAACTTTTCGAAGCACTCTAGATACTTTTCCAAGATGAAATGTTCTACGTACAGTACAGTTCTTTTGAATCGATACAAAACATACAAATTTTGTTGGATTAGCATATAGTTTATCATATATAGGTGATACGATATGATAGAACGAACCAATGCCTTTCATAACGTCGATTTTATTCATATCACTTTCGCTAATCATAACATTTGTTGTTTTTCCTACCATTCCTAAGCTACTCGAATTGTATATATAACATTTTCCAGTTGATACATCTCTAACAGCTGTATATTTACCCCTAGCTCTAGCGATGACTATCATCAAGCCACCTACCATCAATCCGCTTGGTAAAGCCCTTTGTACTACGTCTCCTTTACTAAACTTCATTTGTGTACAAATTTGATTTTGTATCGAACAATAGATGTAATTACACCATTTCTTAACCTAATGCCAAGTGTAGGCTCAATAGAGAATTGCTTGCATGTGCTAATATAGTCAACAACACTTTTTGAGATTGGAATAATCTCTGAGAATCCTGCTGATTTATCAACATATACAGCCATATACTTAACGGTTTTGCCGTTAACACTCGGTTTCTGTACTATTTGCTTAATACATTCAACCTTACAAACCATTGTGTCAATTGCAGCTTTTTGCTGCGCCTGGCACTTCGATGTCATGAGCAACAATATTATTATCACGACTATCGCTATCAGCGGACCAGGGCTGTGATCCGGCTTCTCGTATAATTTTACAGCCATTTTTTATCATTTTACTTTTTGTTAAAAGAACCGCAGCCTGTAACAGGGTATTTTCCTTTACAGTTTTTACTACATTCTACACAAATTGACTTAATGCTAGGAAGTACGTTCTTTTCCCAATTTTTCTGATGATACTTTGACATAATTAATGAATTGTTATGAATTTAACATTTGTCTTGCCAGCTCCTGGAACATTTGAATGTTTATTGTTAATATAACTATTCAAAGTGTTTTCAAGAGACTTAGCGTTGACCTTACTTAACCCAGAAGAGAGTATCATTGTAGACCCTCCCTCTTTAGCAACTACCTTGTAGTTAAGGTATTCAGCATCAGGTTTCCCTTTTGCCGACTGTGGCTTAACTGCTTGGTTATGCGTCTGCTTGTGTTTCTTCTGATTCATTGTCTGTACAAATGAATTGTTTACAATCCAGACCAATAGCCTTAATTACATTAGGCTCACTAAGTCTGTCCTCTGCGACTTGACCAATTCCTCTAGCGATAAACGCAAGATTCCTCAAGTCATCAATGCTGTTGAATTTACCATCAACTTCAACTGTCACTTTGATGGTCTGTTCCTCTGTTACGGCGTCCAGTTCAACGTCAATAGATGTCAAGATTGGAATGTGTTTCTTGAACTTGGTCTCCACATAACTAGGAAAGTCCAAATCAGCATGATCTGGAGACAATGTACGAGACACTGTTACGATTGTTCTGTTACCGTCAGCGCAAACTGCTGACCCAAGCTTTGGGTATGCTTCACCCATTAATTTCTCTAAAATGTTCATAATTTTGATAATTAAACATTATTTACTTGTATAGGACTACTTCTCACCTATACTTGAGCTTTGTGTTCCATCTGTAATTCGGTTTCCCTTTGGAGGCTTTGGACTCCCTACGGCTACATTAAACACTTAGGGTTGATGCAACTCAACCCTTATGTTTTGATATTGGTTTAATATACAAATCTAATTTTTCGAATTCATTCATACTACTTTACAATTAATTCGTCTACCTTAGATTTTGCTTCTAAATAATCAGCACCATAATCTGTCTCAAGGTCTGTATCCATGAGGTCAAGATCATGTGTTCCATCGAGAGAGTCCAAAAGCGTCTCAGTGCATTTATAATACTCTTCATACGCTTTTACTTTTTCCTCTGCCTTATTGCTCTTGCCTTTATAGACATTTACACTAAAGCAGGCGCCAACAATGGCACCAATAACTGCTCCAATAAAGAACATATTCAATTGGTCCATAAAACCATGAATTTTGTTTTTGTCCATATTTATATATATTTTGATTAATAATCTATAAAAATGGCATATCTATCCTCACGAACCAATATGCCTGCATGGAAATAAAACCTGTTGTGTAACTAAAAAGATTTGATAAAGGTGTAGTGGTTACTGGACTCGAACCGTCGCTAGTGTGCGCTTTACGTAGCCAAGTACGATATCCTTATAATGAATTCGTACATAGTATACCCTCTTGCTTCAGCAAGCGTATAATAACCACTATCCGTCTCTCCAGATTGTCATAGAATATCCGCAGCTCTTGTTGCATACGTTCTCAAAGCTCTATTGGACATTCAGCATACATGTAATACTACCCCTCTGTGTCCTACAAGCGATCCTCTTATAGCTTTGCAAGTACCATAAGCACGTGTTGTAGTGCATGGGCTTGGGACCATGTCTTGCCACATTACTGTCTACGATTTATCACGTTAGCGTAGACGCTCCGTCATCCTAGTTTATATACCGCATGAGATAACGGTTTATCAATAACTATCTTCACAGACAATTGTAGATGGGGTCTAGAAAAATGCTTATGGATAATGAATATCAGACTACAGTATGATGCAAATGTTTACCGTAGTTTCGTCTAGGTCTCATCAGTGACGATTTTATTATAGACTCTCCCTAGCTGAGTCTTGTTTTGTCTTGCATTAAAAATATATCACTATCTTCACAGACCATGATATATATGTAATGAAACTATCTACTGCCACACTTGGCAAAAACCTTCATATCTGCTTATTGTGCAATTATTTAAGGAATCTTTAATCTCGCATAACTAAATATAATAGGTCTCCATTCATATCAAGAACTGCAACCAATCCTCTACCGACAATGACGTCTCTGATCATATCTTTACATGGAAATCTATGATCTATATAATTTGTCCCTTCCATATTGATTATATTTAACGCGTACTATATCAATTTCGCTATATTCACCCCAAACACAAAGTCTCCCTAAGGAGACAATGTGTTAATACGCTGGTGCACCTGGAGCTCCGGGAGCTGGAGGAACTTGAGCTGCTGCCGTGCCAGGCTGTTGTGCAGCTGACTGCTGAGCTTGCTGTGCTACAGGTTGTTGACCACCTCCCATGAGTGATGTTGGGTCAAATGCAGGTTGCTGTGTAGTTGTTCCTTCAACAGGATTGCGGAAGAAGCGCTGTTCCATGCGAGCACCCTGTGCATTCTTGCTGTATGGCTCAATGTAGTGAGTAGTTCCGTTAGCATCGATAAAATCAATCTGTACAAAGACAGAGATACTGCTACGGATTACCTTCTGATTGTTACCATCCAGTGTTGGACTACCATCAATCTGATTAGCATAGCATGGTCCTTTAGCGAACTCATACTCTTCAAAGCATCCACCAGGAAATTCGAGCAACTGACCCCATGTATCTGGGTCTTGTGCGTATTCTGGTCCAGTTTTGAATTGAGCTAGATCGACATCAAATCCTCCCTGATGATTAGGGTCGGCTGATGGTGTAGCATACTTCTGAAGAACAGCGAATATCTCAGGACTGAGGTCGTCATCAAACAAAATGACATTCTGCTTCTTTCCAAGCAAAGACTTCTTGTTCTTCATACCAATTACCAAGAATTTACTAATTTTACCGTCTCTGTTCGCTTTCTTGGCTTTACCGATAGAGAGACTGATTGTTTTGAATGCGCCAATCTGTGCGCCTGGAATAATCTGATTCATAATTCTGCAGTTTTTGATGATTACGCTATATATTAATGAGGCATAAACAAAAGAAGATGAGTAAAAGGAGCAATAGTGTATCGGATGAGATAGTTTCACTCATCAATACCCGTTGTCCTCAATTCTCAACTTAATTTGTTTAATCTCGTCTTTTAGGAGAATTTGTTTATTAGTTGCCAAGCAAGAATGTGAAGTTAGGGGGGGGTTGTGCACTCCTCCCATAACTCCTACTTATTTCTCCCACATTCCTTTATGGTCCTCCTCATAAGACTCGTAGCCAACTTCGTCTTTACTAATGATAAACCCATCGTCTGCTACGATCACTTCTGTCGTACCATCGTCGTCCAACTCAGCTTTAGTTGTTAATATTGATTATCGTTAGTTAGGAGCAGATGTTTATTAGTTGCTAAGGGAGAATGTTGTATGCCCCAAGTAAGACGTGTACTAGAATATGCTCGTAGACGCATTCTAAGGCACCTACAGCGCGTTCTAATAGCTTACGTGTACAATTATCCCACGTGTACTGAGATCGTGCCTTAGAGAGCAAATTAAACACAAAGCCCGCTTATTTAGCGAGCAATGTGTCTAATCTAGCTGAAACATAGAGATAAGATGCCATCTGATCCCCACCATCCATATCATAGACATTGTTATGATCCATAATAGAATCAGCAAGCTGTCCTTTGAGAATAGCAAGTTTGTAGACAGCACGAGATTGTGATTTATGTCCATGCCAACCAGCTGACATACCAAGAGCAAAACACAATACACCAACTACTGTAGAGATAATAATAGTCTTCTTCATAACTGTAAATATTTATTGATTAAACGTTATTAATATCATCTTTATGAAGTACTTATTTATTAGATGCTAAGAGGATAAGACCCCAGATTACTCTGGGATCATTACCTGCTCTTGATAGAAGCGCACATTCATATTCTTGCATGTAGCAAGCCAAGGACCAAAGTCCTTCATCAAGTCCTCAAATGAGTTATACGGCTTACTGTGCTGCCAATAGTTCTTTGATGTCTCTGCTGCGATTTTGTAAACTGTCTTTGTATTCATAGTTGTAATGTTTTAAATTGTTATTAATATTATCATCACGAATGAGAATGTGTTTGTTAGTTGCTTAGTTAAATATGGGAGCAAGGCTTATTCGGCCCTGCATTCCCACACACCGTATGCTCCCCAACCAAACAATACACTCCACATGATACAAAGGAGTATGCGATCACCCATTGTGAGGAACATTGTTGGTGAATATGATGCAATGATACATGCATCAAAGGTGATAGCAAACGCAATGATAACCACTGCAACAATAGCGCAAAGAGTTCTATTCATAATGATTATGTTTTAAATGTTAATATCGTTCGAAAGGTGTAGATGATTTATTAGGTGCTCAGAATCTTTGACGGGGGTATCCCGAATCGCGTACTAGGGCGGGGGAGCACTATCACACTGTTTCTCGTCTTTGCACATTTATCACAATTCTAAAAATCAAAAAAA
>UMBW01021581.1_pt1 | contig 32020 bp, 22 predicted proteins | sample 1964071 | NCBI WGS metagenome assembly UMBW01 (sample SAMEA4835953, study PRJEB28245) | human gut metagenome | biome: gut microbiome; material: fecal sample | place: Denmark | collected 2008
CAACGGTAAGAATACTGCACCGAACGGTCTTTTTTGCTGTAATGCGTTTGTAGGGTCATCCTTCTGCCACAATCAGCACAGTACAGATAACCGCTTAAACGGTTGCTGTGCGTACCTTTGGCTGCTGTCCTGCTCGCTCGTTTCTTTCGCGTCTGAACGCTGTCCCAAAGTTCCTGCGTGATGATAGGCTCGTGCGTATTATAAAATACATACTGTTCATCTTCATCGGTATTCTTTCTTTTGTGCAGTTTGAAATTGGTGCTGACCGATTTACGCAAAATGGTATGACCAAGATATTCCTGTCTGCTTAAAATCCCTCTTATGGTTGACATTCCCCAAAGATACGGGTCTGTAAACTTTATTCCATTATACTGTTCGGGGTGATATTCCCTTGCGTGTGCCGCCGGAATTAAAACCTTTTCTTCGGTAAGCAATTCAGCGATTGCTCTCGGACTTTTTCCCTCGTTGGCAAGCAGAAAGATACGCTTTACTACCTCAGAAGCCACAGGGTCAACGACAAGCGTTTGTTTGTCGGTTGCTAATCGGTTATATCCATAAGGGATTGAACCACTGCAACGCTTCCCGTCTTTCATACGGGCGTCAAACACAGCCTTGATTTTATTGCTTGTGTCTTTGGCGTACCATTCGTTCATTATATTCAAAAATGGGGCAAAGTCATTATCAGAAGCATTATTACTGTCAATGCTGTTGTTTATTGCAAGAAAACGGACATCTTTCTGTGGGAACAGAACTTCCGTATAAAAGCCGACTTGCAGATAGTTTCGTCCTAATCGGCTCATATCCTTAACAATAATCGTTGCGACATTTCCTGCTTCTACTTCCTTAATCAACTCCTGAAAACTCGGACGATTGAAATTCACACCCGAAAAACCATCGTCAGTAAAATGGCGGATATTCGTAAAGCCATTTCTTCGGGCGTAATCTTCCAAGTATTGTTTTTGGTTGGTTATTGAATTTGACTCACCATTAAGGTCATCATCTCTTGATAAACGCTCATAAAGTGCTGTAATCTTTGAAGTCCTTGACATTCTCTTAACCTCCTTTCCTTATGTAATCTGTTTAGTATTAAAAGTATTACTCCCTCTACTAATAGGAGAAAATAGGGGTACAAAGCGGAACTGTTTTTCAAGAAAATCAAAAAAAATCTTGAAGTTCCAAAACCGATTTTGATATCCTATTTTCAATTTAGGAACGCATTATTTATCGTCTTACTAAAGTATAGCCCTCGGGAGTAAGTTCAACGGCTGTTACCGTTTCTCCAAAAGTTGAAGCCCAAGCGTCGAAGTGTTGTAAGTTGTTCTTAACAAGCGTGTTATATTGCAAATAACGCTGAATAGTGTAGAGTTCCACCATAGAGTTGCTGATAGGTGTACCCGTTGCAAAGACTGTTCCTCGTCCACCTGTAAGCTCATCAAGGTAACGACATTTCATAAAGAGGTCGGAGGATTTCTGAGCTTCCGTCTGTGCGATGCCGCCTACATTACGCATTTTTGTGTAGAGGTAGAGGTTCTTGTAATAATGACTTTCATCAATAAAGAGTCGGTCAACACCAAGTTCCTCAAAGGTTACAACATCATCTTTACGGCTTTGGTCATTGAGCTTTTCAAGTTTTTGCTTTACGGCTTTTCTCGATTTTTCAAGCTGCTTAATAGAAAAGTTCTCTCCACGATTTCGCTTCAAATCCGCAATGCCATCTGTCAGTTCTTCAAGCTGTTGCTCCAAAATTGCCCTTTGTCTTTCTATGGACATCGGTATTTTTTCAAACTGAGAATGACCGATAATTACAGCGTCATAATCTCCGGTTGCAATTCGACCGCAGAACTTCTTGCGGTTCTTTGTTTCGAAGTCTTTTTTTGTCGCAACAAGAATATTAGCTGCCGGATAGAGCTGCAAGAACTCCGCCGCCCATTGCTCTGTCAAATGATTTGGTACAACGAACAGAGATTTATTGCAAAGTCCAAGCCTTTTAGACTCCATAGCAGCTGCCACCATTTCAAAGGTTTTACCGGCGCCGACTGCGTGTGCAAGCAAGGTATTACCGCCATAAAGAATATGAGCCACAGCATTTTTCTGATGTTCACGCAGCTTAATTTCAGGGTTCATACCATTAAAGACAATGTGACTACCGTCATACTCACGAGGACGAATACTGTTAAATTTTTCGTTATACATCTTCGTAAGTTTTTCACATCGGGCAGGGTCAGCCCATATCCAATCTTGAAAGCCTTGCTTTATAAGTTCTTGTTTTGCTTGTGCGATTGCCGTTTCTTTTTTGTTTAGAACAGCTTTCCTTTTACCGTCCTCATCCTCTACATAATCGAAGATGCGAACATCTTTTAAGTTTAGCGTTTCCTCGATTATCTTGTATCCATTGATACGAGAAGTGCCGTATGTGCTGTATGCTTTCACATTGGAACGGTCGTAGCTCTTGCCCTCGATATTCCATTCACCGGAATATTGAGAGAAATGGACTTTGATATTCCAACGTGCGTAATAGGGTGTACCCAAGAACTCAAACATAAACTGCTGTATGATTTCAGGCGGCAGCCAAGTAGCACCAAGTCTTACCGCAATCTCACTTGCGGTTAAGTCTTTCGGCTGGACTTTCTCCAAAGCTTCCACATTGATTTTATAATCATCGGGATACACCTCGGCAGATTTTTTGGCTGTGATAAGTTTTTCTCTGACATTACCCGAAAGGTACTCATCTGCCATCAAATACTTCTGCTCGCTTACATTCCCGTAGCCGTAAAGCGGATTTAAGAAGATAACGCCCTTTAGGTCAGCGAATAATTCCTCCTCGCTTTTGCCTGTAAGTTCACGCATATATTCCATATCAATGGTGGCTTTTTCGCCCATCGATACTGCAAGAGCTTCATCAGCTGTGTCAACTTCTGTTACGGCTTTATGTGGCTTGATTGTTCTTTTATAGAACATGTCTGCCTTGCGCTCAAGCTCGCCGTTTTCGTTGATGACCTCAAGAGCAGATAGCAAAGCATAGGAGCTGTCATCGGAAAAGGCGGAAGTATTGGCACGACTGTTAATCAGTCCGTACTTCTTTGTAAAGCTGTCATACAGAGTGTTCAGCTTTTCCTGTGCCTGTTTGATTTCGCTGTCCGGGTAATCCTCGGTTTGCAGTTCAATCAGGTTGCGAACGCTGTCACGAATAGCAACCATACCCTTGATACGATTTTCGGCAGTTGCAGATACTATGGCAGGCGACATACGGGAGTTCTCACGGAAATAGATTTTATCGTCCAGTACAGTATAGGAAAAGTTCCTAACCGTTGGGTCTGCCGGGATAGAATTATCTTCTTCATCAATCTCATCTGCAACCTCATATTCAGAGATTTCTCCGTGAATATTGATAACAGCTTCATTCAACAGTTCTCCGAGGTCTGCGTTTTCAAATGCTTCGCAAGTTGCTTCCGGTCCGAAACGACCCGATACCATCTTCATCTCGCCCAGTATCATTTCAGGGTGCTGAACAAAATATGAGTTCATCTTTATTCCGTTTTCATCGGTGTCAAGGTAAACCCAATCAGGCTCAATATCAATTAGTCTATCTCGCTTTTGCAAGATAAGAATATCAGAAACAACCTCTGTTCCGGCATTGCCTTTGAAGGTATCATTTGGAAGTCTGATTGCTCCGAGAAGCTCCGCCCTCTGAGCAATATACTTACGGACAGAGGGATTATCCTTATCCATTGTTCCTTTACTTGTTACAAGAGCCAGTACACCGCCGGGGCGTAATTTATCAAGGGACTTGGCAAAGAAGTAATCGTGAATAAGGAAGTTGTACTTATCATATCGCTTGTCGGAAACTTTGAAATCTCCAAAAGGCACATTACCGATTACTCCGTCAAAGAAGCTGTCCGGCACATTGACTTCTTCAAATCCTTGTGCCGCTATTGAGGATTTCTGATAAAGCTGCTGTGCAATACCCGCCGAAACGGTATCAAGTTCAACACCGTAAACCTTTGCATTTTCCATTGATTTCGGAAGCATACCGATAAAGTTACCGATACCGCAGGACGGCTCTAACAAATTGCCCTCCTTAAAACCCATCTTCTCCATAGCCTTATATATGGCTGTGATTACTTCAGGTGGAGTATAAAAGGCAGTTAATGTGCTTTCCCTCGCTGCTGCATATTCTTCGGTAGTGAGAATGTTTTTGAGCATTGTGTATTCACTCTGCCAAGAACCGGCTCGCTCATCAAATGCTTCGGGAATACCGCCCCAACCGACATATTTTGAAAGAATTATTTGTTCTTCGGGAGTGGCAAAGCGATTTTCGTTCTGACATTCTTTAAGTACGGATATAGCTGCATAATTTCGGTGGAAGCGTTCTTTCTTGTTCACTTCCTCAACCGGATTGTGTGCTAAATCGAAGCTGTGTCGCTCCGCCATCGGAATATCCGGGTGCAAGTCAAAGCTATGTGCTTTCGATTTTTTCTTTTGTTCCCAAGCAGGAACAATCGGCTCAGGCTCGTTGTCGATATTAGTTTTAACCATATCGGCTCTTTCAGTATTTTCAATAAGTACTGCCATTGTAGCAGGGGAACAGTCGGTCAAGTCCGGCGTCTTATGAAATTCTGCTTCTGCGTCCTCAAACCATTCCGTACCCACATCGGCAAGCTCCTGATTTGCAATGCTGCCGAGATAATCGAAGAAGTCATCTGCCGATTTGTGCTTTTGTGCAGCTTCTTTGACTTCATCAAAGGTTATAGTGTTTATTACATACTGACCGCCGGCATTGCTGTCGGGGTTATAGTACATCCAAGTAACCGTTTTGTTTTCTTTATCGACAAAGAAAACATCTTCATAATCCGTTGCGGTTTCTTTTTCTTCAACAGCTTCATTTAGATATTCGCCAAAACCGGCTTCCTGTATTGCCTTCACATAATCATCTTGTTGAATGCTATCGGGTGTAACAACAGCTAATACTTTGTTTGCTCTATCATCTTCAAAGTTGTAAGATGAACTAATATCCCGAGAGGTAACATAGAATTTTTCGATGTTACCATCATACTCCCTAATCGCTTTTTGGAATTGCTGAAGCTCTACGCTTGTAAATATGTTTTGTGTAACCCAATACATTTCATTATCGTTTACAACTTCAGCTTGCTTGTATCTCATACCGTGCGGAATAAGCTTTTCAAACTCGTTGCTATCAAAATGCAACATCGGTTCATTCTCAACGATTAAGTGGTCATTAAGCGGATTTTCACGCACTTTTCGGTCAAACTCATCCTTTGTAAATTCCTTGTTAAATAACGGAAATTTCGGGTCGTAGAGCATTACTCTGTTATCGTCGAACGATAAAACCTCATATTCTGAAGCTCCTATATATACCGTATCGCCGAGATGATATTCATAATTGTTTTTGCTCTGTGCAGACCCTATCATCTGCCTTTCATAGTTATCAATATCTTGTTTGGATAACCACTCCGGTTTTTCGGGGAGTAGGTCGTAAAGCTCTCGCATTTTATCAATCTGCTCATCTACGCTTCCGGCCCACAAGTGCTTTTCTGCTCTTGCTCCCGTGCCTAAAAAGTATTCGCAATCAGACTTAAGGCGGCTTAAAAGCCTGTATTCGTTCTCAAATGGCTGTGTTTTGTCAATACTTTGTTCGGCAAGTAAGCTGCGAACAAAATCAATATTCTCTATGCGGTTAATGGGAATGCCGACTGTATCCTCAAAAGTAATATCTCGCATTGAAACATCGCCGCTGATTTTTTCGACCTTTTCGATGACAAATCGTCGGTCATCAATAACAACTTCCTTGCCGATTATATCGTCGTTGTCGGGTTGCTCTGTTTCTGCGTGTGGAGCAGTAGATAGAATTTCACGGTTTCTTTTCTCTTCTTCAATTTCAGCTCGTCTTGCTTCTTCTTTTTCAAGCCATTGTGGATACCTTGCTGATTCCTTATCGTTTAAGTATCTTCCTTGTGAGATTTGCTGCTCTATAAGGGTTGCTACCTGACTCCATTTAAGCATTACTCTTGGACGGTCTTCAGCGTATCCTTTATAGATTTCCAATCCTTTGGCATCGAAATTCTTGCTGTATCCTTCAAATCCTCCTGCGTGGGAAGAACCTCCGATACCATATTCTTTTTTAAGGAAGTCTGCATTTTCCTTTGTTGAAAAGCTCTTTTGGAACTGTTCATAAATACGCATTTTGCCATCGACAAAGCCTGAACCTTGTCGAACGGTTGCATCAATTACTTCTTGTGGAATAGAAAAAGCAGAGGTAGTTGTATTGCTTACCTCTGCTTGTTCAAATAGTTTTAATTGTTCGTTTACGGACGGCAACGGTTTGGCATCTAAGCGTAAATCACTTGTTCCTTCACGATTTCCTGCGCCGAGTGTCTGATGTTGTTCATCAGACCTACCCACTTCATCATATCTTCCGCTTTCATCTGTTCGGTCAGACCTGCTTTCGCTGCCATCTGCTTGACTAAGCTCTCCTCCAAGTCGGTCGCTCTCTTTTCCACTTCTGCCAAGTGCTGAATCAGAATCCCTTTCGTCAGTAGATTGCAATATATGATTTCGTGCTCTTTCTTCAGGTAATTTCTCCTCATCTGAGCCCATCTTCCCAGCGTTACTTCCGGTTGTTCCGGTAGCTTCAAGTCCGGAAGAAGATAATCTCCCACCTGCGTGTATGTTATTTCCATAGTTGTTTCTCCCTTCGTTTTTATTTACATCTGCATTATAGTTCTTATTTTCAGATAAATCAAATGTGCGATTTTTTTGTTCGTACATTAAAATGGACTTTGCTATCTGTTCGAGAGCGATTTTTGCGGTTTTGTTTGTTGCAACTCCAACCGCATTGAAAACTTCTTGTGAATTAAATTTTGAAAGGACTGCAAAATCCGAAGGAGAATATATTTTATCAACGTCTAACCCTAATCGTGCCATTATCATATATGACACGCTATCTTTCACGAAATTTAAGTATAAAGAGTTAGCTTCTTCGGTAGGTAAAGATTTTATATCACTACCTAATCCAACATTCATAAAATCAGAAACGTATTTTTCGGTGTTGTTTTTAATAATGTTAGAAACACTTTCTTTTATAACACTTTCGAGGCTTGTTATATCGTAAACACTACCGAAAGCATTTTTGAGTGCTTCGATTACAGTTGTTTCATACTCAGGCTTCATATTCCAAATCGGAACAGGTTGGGAATGACTGCTTTCGTGCGTATCTGAAATATCAAAATAATGAATAAGTCTTTGTCGGCTTCTGTTGGCAGACTCAAAAACAGCAATACCTTTTGCACCCTTATTAACCCATCTTTCAAATGTTTCATTCCAACGTTCGATTTCAAGAACAGCCGTCGCATCAGGTCTTTGTATGAAAAGTAAGAACTGTTCGTCAAAACGCAGCTTAAAATTTCTTCCGGCGGTCTGGAGAAATGATTGCCATTTTACAGGGTCAGTTATTATTTCTAAACAAGCTCTGTCATAAAGCTCTGATATAACGTCAAATTTTTGAGCCATTAGGTATATACCTCCTGTGTTTATTTTCTTTTCAACAAGCAGAAAACAACGCTCAATAAATGAGCGTTGTTTTTATTGTTTATTTCGCTTTCCATTGAGCAACTTCTTTACTGAGCTACAAACTTACAGCCTTTAGTCTTTGCCCAAGTCTCGGCATATGAACCGGTAGTAACGAAAAGCGTTATATACCTCTCGTTTCTTCTGTCGTGAGGCTCCCCTTCTTGATGTTTGTAAGTATTATTAAAAGCGTTTGTTTCTATATTAGTAACACTACTTGGTATAGTAATATTTGCGAGAGAAGAGCACTCTTTGAAAGCGCTGTCTTCAATACTTGTTACAGAATTGGGAATTACAACGTTAGTAAGGGCATAGCATTGAATAAAGGCACCGTATGGAATGCTTGTAATTGTGTTTGGTATAACGACTTTTGTGATACTGCGACAATTGCTAAAAGCACCCGAACTCATGCTTGTTACAAAATCAGGTATAGTATATTCGCCAGCTTTTCCGCCGGGGCAACATATTAAGTTTGATTTGTTTTTATTGAACAACACTCCATCCTCACTTGAATAGTTTGAATTATCCTCTGCAACTTCTATTGACTTCAAGCTATAACAACCATTAAACGCGAAATTACCTATGCTTGTAACGCTACTCGGTATTATGATATTCTTGAGAGAGGGGCAATAGTCAAACGCGCGTATTCCTATGTCTGTCAAGCCATTGGGAATATTGACATTTACAAGTTTAATGCAAGCAGAAAAAGCATCTCTTCCAATACTTATTACACTATTAGAAATATTAACGTCTGTAAGGTGTAAACAATCATAAAATGTAAGATTTCCAATATTCTTTACGCCATCGAGAACCTCAGCCTCTTTAAGCGTTTGTTGAAGATGGTGCTCGGTAATGCCTTTCATGTTAACGTAGGCAAAAGCATCATTTTTCATCAATCCGTCCGAGTCATTGCCGTTCTTAGATATTGTCACCTTAGAAAAATCTTTATTGAACTTAGCAACAACATACTCAGGTTTGGTTTTGCCTATATTAAGCGTGTAATTGTTGGCTTTTATTTGTTCAAAAAAGGCATTAGTAGCACCAACCTCATCGAACGAAAACGTAGCTGTATCAGTATAATAACCCGAATATTTAGGTTTTTCGGTTGCAACAGCACCAAAGTGTGAGGTTTTTTCTTCAGTAGACTTACCGGACGTCTGAGTTATGATTGTCGAGCCGCTTGTTAAATCGCCTTCGGCGGTAGCAAGCTTATATGGTATTTTCACATTGTTTTCTTCAGCTACAACGCCGTTATACGTAACTGTTCCCACAAGGGACTTACCGTCCGGTATAATTACATCTCTTAATGTTACGCTGTTGGCGTTGGTATCGACGTCTTCAGACATCTTCTGTACTTTGATGTATTCTGGTATAGTCGCCGTATATGTAGACTCTTCTGAATATTCAACTGTTGAACTGCCCGAAGGCGTGTCCTGATTAAGTGTCTTATCTGCCGCGAAAGCCATAGTGCCACAGCTTGCGGCTGTTACTGCTCCAAGAGCTACAGATATAATCTGTTTTGTTAACTTTTTCAAATTTATCAATCCTTTCTTAGAAATAGGAAAAGCGGCCCCTATAATTGTTCGGGGCAATATATAGGAGCCGCTGAAAAATGGAATCGGGTCAATCAAGACCGATTACGAATACAAGATTAGTCAACAGATACAGTGAATGTAGCTGTGTCGTTATAGGTTCCTGAAAAGGACGGAGCCTGAGTAAGTACAGCACCGAGAGCCGTAGAATTTACAGCATCCGGATTACCGGCGGCCACACTGAGAATGGTGTCGCCTGTTGCTATCTTCGCACCCTGATTCTGAAGGTCGTAAGTAATCTTAGTATCTGCGTTGTCAGCAAGTACAAGAGAATCCGCAAATGCAACCTTTACGTTAAGGGTCTTGCCGAACGGAATAAGGACTTCTTTAGCAGTTACATTTTCAGTTACCGGGGTCTCGCCGACCTTGGCAGCTTTAATGTATTCCGGAATGGTTACGATATATGTTCCGTTGACCGTATCGTCGGTCGGGTCCTCCGGAGTACCGGGGTCGGTTACTTTACCTGCCTGATAATAGACGGTTGCAGTACCGGTCGGGGTGTCCTGATTAAGTGTTTTGTCAGCAGCGAAAGCTACTGTGCTGAGTGAACAAAGAGTCGCAAGTGAAAGAGCTGCGGCTACTGCCTTCTTTAATACGTTTTTCTTAAAATGCATTGTTAATTACCTCTTTTTCTTTCTTGAAATTTTTTGTTTTTTTGTAATTTGTTTGTGTAATCAGTAGAAGGCTCTGCTCGTACCTTGTAATAGACTTTGGTTTTCAAAGCAATTCTCCTTTCAATTTAGATTTTTGTATACGGTCTTGTTTTCATTGCACGCCTCTGAACAATCTTACTTGACGTGCATAGTTACTTGCATCTCCGGCGAGTTCATCTCGGCGCCGGTTTCCAGCTCGTTTGTATAAATGTGTATGATAATCGGATAATCGCCCTGCGAGAACTCACGCGAAATGTCTATTTTATGTATTTTTTCTCCGGGCGGCACCATGTTTGATTTGTATATTACCTCTCCTGTATCAGAGAGCAAGATTTCAAACGAGAAGTAACAAGGGTTGCCTTCGGGGTTCTCAAGCGGAATGGAGAGATTTTTGCTTGTGTTAGCCGGAATTGACCAAGTAGTAAATCCTCTGACTTGAATTCCTTTTGCTTCGTTTTCTTCTTCTTCGTTGGTGCCGGTATTATGTTCTATGTTAGGACGAAATATCGGAGACTCGGGATGTTGCTTATTGCAAAAGGACAATATAGAAATCAGAATTAACAAGAGTAGAGCTAAGAGAATAAGCAGCCACGGAAGAATAGAGTTTGATGTGATAGCTATATATTTGTTTTCCGTGTCTTTAAGCTTGATATATCCTTTTATGGCTGCCGTTTTTGAACGGGGAGAATAAACATAAGATATATCGCTCTCGTTATCGCTTAATACTCCTATCGGCTCTTTGTGCTTTTTGCTTTTGCGAAGTCTTAAATCGGTATATCCGCAAATATTAGCGTTTTGTTGCTGTTCAAATTGGATAGGGCTGATATACCGAATTTTATGTTTTCTGTGAACTGTTTTTGTTTTATCGCCGAATAATTCAATCGGATATTTTTTAAGCTGCATATATATTTCCTTTCTTCTCCCACACAAAACAACGACGCAGGTGTATCTTCTGCGCCGTTGCTTGTGTGTTTATAGGAGGAACCGATAAAAAGATATGGTCTAAAATAACAAAAGCACCTTGTGATTACAAAGTGCTTTTAGTCTTGCGTCGTTTAATGAACGAAAGTGTTATCCAAACTGCCGAATTCAATACGCCGAGAGTTCCTGCGGCGAAGTATAATGTTTTGGATTTATTTCCTGTTTTCGGAATTTCTACCGGTATCTGTACTTTTTTATTGGTCATATTGATTTGTACAACAGCCTGTTCTTTTGTTATTTCAAATGGGTATTCGGTTTCGTCTAATATATACCCACTTTTTGCTTCAAATTCCTGATATGTATATTTTCCTCTTTTCAAGCCGTCAAACTCAACGACGCCGTTTTCGTTTGTATAGCCTTCGCTGACAATTTCGCCCTGCTCGTTGCGGATACGGAATCCAACGTTAGGTAACAGCGTTCCGTCAGAGAAGTCTGATTTTGTGATGATGAGCTTACCGTTTGCCCATATGTTGACAGCCTTAATCGTGACAATCTGTCCGTCTTTGTTGAGAGTTACGGGTATAGGTGTATTATCTAACAAGTAACCTTCAGGAGCGGAAAGCTCAATAACTACATATTCGCCTACAGGAACATTGTCAAAGCGGAAAACGCCGTCATTGTTGCTCACAGCAGTCAAAAGTGCCGTCGCTTCGGTGTATTCAGTTTCTTCTATACGGAACAGTCCGAAAACAGCATCAGCAAGTGCATTTCCTTGTTCGTCGCTCTTCTTGCCGATTATGCTGCCACGCTTAAGCGTGTTTTCGATTGCGTTGCCGTTATTGACTGAAATGCGGACTTCAGGCACATTTTGTCCGGCGTATTCAAAGATTACAGGATATTTCGTATCTGAAAGAACATAGTGTTCGTCCGTACTGTACTCTTTTACATAAGCTTTTGCTTCTACTGGCAAATCTGTTGCAAATTCTGCTGTGCCGTCAGCATTCAAGGAGAGGATTTCCAATAACCCGTCTTTCGGGATTACAGAGCCGTCCGTTGCCGTTAAATCTTCGTCAGCATAAAGGGCAAACTGTACTTTTTGCAGTTCGTTATTATTGCCGAGTTCGAATAAGTCGTCTTTTTCTAAAACTTTTTTGAGGTCAATAACCGCCTTTTGCCGTGCATTGGTAACCGTTATTGCCGTGGATGTTACCGAAATATCCTGACCTGCGTATGTGAGGGATACTTCGTAAACAGTTGGGTCTATAACCATACCGTAGGCTGCTTTGGTTTCTTGAACAAGGTATTTGCCGAGATACAAAAGCTTTGACTGAGAGGTGCTGTTTCCGATTGTAACGATGTCTACTACATCGCCCTGCTTTGCACGTATTGTGCCGTCGGGTGTGATAATGTCCTCGGCAGCAGTAATTGTAAATACCGCACCTTTGTTATTTGCAAGCGAAAAAACAGGCTGATAGAATGTGCCGTCAAAGGATGTTGAACTGAACACCTCTCCGAGCTTTGTGATGTCAATTGTGCCTTTTTGTGGCATATTTGATTTTGTTATGTTAACAACCGTTAATGCACCGTCTTTTGTCATAGTTTCGGGTGTTATATCAAAGTGTACAGGTGTTTTGTCAACAACATATCCGTAAGGTGCATAAACCTCAACTGCCGAATAGCCTTTGCCATAGGGAAGCTGTTCGGGTGTGACGAGCCGTCCGTTGTTATCTGTATAGAATGTATCAATTGTTGTCGGCGTAGGATAGGTATAAGTCATCGTTACCAAATTTCCCTGCGGGTCATAGAGCTGTATGCCTGTTCCTGCCAACGGTACGGTTTTGCCCGTTTCCGCATCTGTCTTGGTGAATTGAAGGTAGCTTTTATAGGTTGCATTGTTGATTAAATATCGGTAGATTTCCCCGTGCTTGTTAATTACAATGTCAAAGTCCTCAATAAACTCTGTACCGTCCTTACCTTTTGTCTGATGGGCTGTATATATGCCGTATGGCAGCTTTTTTGTTTGAGCAAATCCGTTTTCGTCAATTACCAACAAGTCTCGTTCACGGTCATTTGCCGCAGCATAAGAGCCTTTAGACTTGAGGTATATTTCAAATTCAGCACCGACTTCGGGCGTTTCAATTTGAGTGTCCCCGTTGTCGTTGTGCTTAATTATCGCAATTTGGCCGAGAATAACATCCTCTGTTACACCCATAGAAACGGCATTGTGCTCAACCGTGAAATTGCCGGCTTCTGCGCCGATGTGATAAACAGTTTCATTAACCAAATAGCCCTCGCTGGATGTCAGCTCACGCAAAGTCCAGTTATCGCCGCATATATATTCTTTGGTTGTAAAACTGCCGCTTTCATCAGTCGTGTATGTATCTACAAGCGTATTATTTTTATAGACGCCGTATACAGCACCCGCCAATGTTCCGTCGCCTTGAGCTTTACCGGTTATGCTGTCCTGTTTTTTGACTGTAACCGTAAACTTCTTTAGAACATTTTCGAAAGAAGCGTTTGCAACGCTATTCCAAGCAATATCGGTTGTTTGGCTGTTGGGAACAACATATTGAATTCCTGTATCCACTTCTTCAAGTGTGTATCCGTTACCGATGAGAATGTCGTTAAAATACGCCTTGCCCGTGTTGTCGGTAACCGCATAAGCATTGACTTCCAAACCGCTTTCGGAGGTGCCAAACAGATGGAAGCGGTGTCCTTCGAGCACACCGTCTTCAGACGTCTTAGTTACGGTCAAAGAGCCACGCTTGAGCACGTTGTTGAAGGTAACGGTAGTTGTCTGTCCCGGAAGAACAGTAAAAGTCTGTGCCGTTTGCGGAACATAATAGCCGTTTGTGATTTCAGAAACGGTATAAGTTCCGGTGATTAAGTTTTTAACGGTAATAGTACCGTCCTTACCCGTTTTTACATCTTTTTCTATGCCGTTACCGCTGATGTGCAACGATACATTTTCAACCTTGCCGTCTTCCGAAGTCTTGACTAATTTAACGTGTCCTACGGATTCGGTTTCCAATCTAAAGTATGCGTTGACGGGGTCTTTTAAGTCGAGAGCAACAGCTGTGGTTTGGTTAGAGCCGACTGCGTAGCCTGCGCATATCGCCGGCAAAGAGGAAACATAAGAATTGCTTGTTCGTTCGCCTGATACGGTAGCATTATCTAAAATGCGGTCGGTGCTTATATACAGAGTGTTGCCTGATTTTGTGAAGCTCACACCTCTGCAAGAAAAACTGTATCCTGACAAAACGCCGTTGCCGTCCGTTACGCTACCTTCATATTTTCCTGTTGAAAAATTGTATTTTAGGGTAATTTTACTTCCCCAAGAAGGAAATTCGCCGGCAAAACTCGGAAGAATTTTATGAGATAAAATCTGTCCTTTAATTTTCGAATACACTGCTTTACAGTTTGCACGGTTGGCAGATGAAGTGCTTCCACCGAACGCACAGTTTAAAAATGTATCTTCTTGTACCGTATTAAAATATCCTTGAACCAATGCCCAAATGACACCCTGTGTTGCCACATATTCCGTCTGCCACGAATAACCGTATTTTGTGTTACCGTCAAAGCCATAAAGAAATGCAAACGAAATGTTATCCTGCACATTTTCAGGCAAAGAGTCTATTGTTTCACGAATTGTTTTATTACCATCCGTAAAGTGCTTGTTCGGTTCTACGCAATAGGCAGGTCTTCCGTCTGCTGTGTGTAAACGTTGATGCTGTCCGTGTTTATTTGTGCCAAAGCCGGACTTTGAGAAGTTGTAATAAAAGCCGGGAATCCATTCGCTTGCACCGCTAACCTTAACTGTTTCGCCGACGCTTAAAGCAGACACCGCTACCGACAACGGAGAAAACAGCATTAACAGAGTTAGAAAAGCTGCTAAAAATCGACTTGTTTGTTTTTTCATTTTTCAAATTCCTTTCGTATTGTTTAATATCTATGTGAACGCCACATTGGACGAATAAGAGTAAAAAAAAGAGACTTGTTTTTACAAGTCTCTTTTGTTCGTTTATTCAAGTTTTTATGATTTAATATACGACATAGATTTCCCATTGGGTATTACCGTCGCTGTCAGTGTACTGCTGAGCTACAACATTAAGATATGATTCTTCAGGGATATATCCAAATCTATTCATTCCCATTGTGTAAATATCATCTACACAGTAATGCAATCTTGACTTCACTCTTTCAGGTGTAGATTCTGTGCTGGCAGGATTTCTCCAACTTGTACCTTGTGTGGTAAGTCTTGAATTGATTACAAATCCTTTGTCGATAGCATATTGCTTAATCTCCGTAACAACGGCATCGACCTTTGCTTGCGTCCATACGTGTTCAGTCTGCTGTGGTGAAGTTGTTACCGTCTCTTGTTTAGGCTTGGTATTGCTCTTGCTTCCGCTTGACTTTTGAGTCGGCTTTTCCTTTGCAGGACTACTCTTGTCTGATGAGCTGCTTTTGTTTGTGTTCGGAGGACTGACTTTTGAAGCTTCAACAGTTGTCGCTTCCGCTGTTTCCTGCTCGGTAACTTCTGCCGAAGTTGTTTCGCTTTCAGGCTCTGTTTCGATTTCGTTTATTGTTTCCGGTTCGGTAGAAGCAGCTTGTTCGCTGATTGTCGCTTTTTTTATGTTGCTGTTGTGTACGCCTATCGGAACTGCAACTGATACAGCGATAACAAGAATTAAGCCGATAACCGAACAAAGAACGGTGTTTCTGAATTTCTTGTCTGATTTGAATTTTTCTAAATTCATCTTCATAGATATTTACCTCCGTATGTTTGTTGATGATGTGTTCCTCATCTGTAATTATATTATCACGCTTTTTTTGTATATACAAATGTGCGAATTTGTCATATTGCCGTCATTAAGCATAATCGTGTTTGACAAGCTGATTGAAATAGGTGTCGCCTCCGTGTTTGGAACAGTAAAGTGCTGTCAATATGTAAGACTGCATATTCTTAATGGCTGTTTTTGACTCGGAGAGGCACATATCAACATAGGATATGTTTTCGTCGTCTAATTTAAGCAATACGCTTTTGACAGCTTCCTTCGGAATGTCTTGACCTTTGATTTTTATGTATGGCTTGTTGCTTGTTACAGCATCCACCATCACTTGAACACATAAATCCAAAAAATCACGACTTGTTTCTTTCTGTTCGGATAATAAGTCATAAGCGATATTTTGCTTTATGATTTCTTCATAAGCTTTTCGCTCTTCATAAAGCGTTTGTGCTTTTTCCATCTCATCAATCGAGTTTTCTTTCGGCTCTCTACATAACTTACTACTATATGTAGATTGATAAGGATAGTTATTTATATTGTTAGTATCTTTATTATTTAAGTATTTTATTGTGTTGGATTTTCCTATATAGGGTTTTCCTATGTTGGAAAATCCAATCTGGCTATTTTCGATTTTTTCGGTTGTATTTTTATCCACATCGGATTTTCCAATGTGGCTGTTTTTATCCACATCGGATTTTCCAATATGGCTGTTTTTGTCCTCATTGGATTTTCCAACGTGGCTTTCTTCACTATATATTATATTCAAATTATCGTCAATTTCTGTCTCTGAAGCAACATTTTCTGTTACTGCGTGTTCGTAAATTGTGTACTCAGTACATAAGAGCTGACCGAGATTGTTGCGAGAGCGAGAACGTCGCAAATATCCGGCTTTTTCAAGTTCTTGAATGCCTGAACGAACCGAATCGACACCGTCGCCGCTGAGCGATACCAGTCCTTTTAATGTCATATCCCAATCGGGTGGTAATGACAGTATCAATGTCAATAATCCTTTTGCTTTAAGGGAGAGATTTCTGTCCTGTAAATGATGATTAGAGATTGTTGTGTAGTTTTTATTTTTCTCTACACGAAAAACTGTTGTCGTTGCCATTTTAACAGTCCTTTCTTAAAAGTATTTTTGATGGATAGTTCGAGAAGATTTTTGAGTATCAGCATATTTCTGATATTTGATTTGTCCGTTTCCGAACAAAATATTTGGATATTCCGTTCCTGCGAGCTGCCGCCATTCATCTGAATAGCCTTTCAGTTGTGTCTTCATTTGTTTGCACCATTCGGATAGAACACTCTTTTGAACTCCGCCGGAAGTAACATCCATTTCCACATCTGATGAAGCAGGAAGATAAACTCTGCTTTCGGCTTTGTTTATTTGAGTGGATATAGCTTTTATTTGGTCTGCAAGAACAGTTAATCTTGTATCACGGGCAAGCTGCTTTGATATGTATGATTGCAAATTTGAACAGGTAACAGGGTAAGTTTGCCAAAGGTGTTCTTGACGAATAGAAGCAATCATCCATCCGGTTATTTTATTGAGCGAGATAGCGTATGCACGAGATAAGGTGTAGCAGGTATCAAGGCAATTCATCATTGCATCATTCAGTTTGTTTTCACGCTGAAAGAGTGCGAGCTGACCGTTTTGCTTGTTAGTTGTTGCCTCACGGACAAAATTTCGGGAACGAGCCGAAACCGACTCATAATCAAAAAAGCCTTCGCCTTTGCGGTATAACTCTTGAATTAAGTGCGTATCGTGTATCTGCCGAATAGAAAAGTAATTCGGAAGCAGGTCGAGAAATTGGTCGGGGAGAACATCGTCCGAAAAGCCATAAAAAGCATTTTCTTTTTCTATCGTGTTTGTAATTCCGGATAAGCGTTCTATACGCAAGCAGGTTGCCATTGCACTATCGTTATATTTAACACGCTCTCCGTCCCATATATTGCCGATTTCGCCGCCGTAAGCACCTAATCCACGGTCATTGATGTCGTTGATGAACTTGATTGCTGTACCGCCCTGTATTCGCCATTCTGATAGGTTTTTGTTGTAATCGTCAATCAGAATACAATCTGCACTCATTTCGGGAATAAGCGAACTCTTGTCTGTCCCGGCGGGAATAAATAACATATTGCCATCCGAGAGCTGTGGAAGATGTCTGTGTAACCATTCTCGTTTTTCAGCTTCGGCAAAAGGCGGTTCGGTATCTAAAACTGCCGAGAGAATAAAAAACTCTGTATCGGCGTTACGGTCAATACAGAGAGATACTGCTTTCACAAACTCTTCAAAAGGTTGCAAATTTATATAGAAACCTTTTTCCCACATTTGTTCAATATATTTATGTTCGGCATCGTGGAAGCGACACAGTGTGCCGTCCATATCAATATAAATTCGTTTTGCCATTGTGTTATTCCTCCTGCGAAGTCAGGAACGCAATAAGGGTATTTGCCTTAACAGCTTTTTGCAATTCGATTATGCCCTTCATCTCACGCAAATCTCTGCAAAAGTCCACCATATCTTCCGCTGTAAGTGCTGATATGGTTTTTTCGTCGGTATAACCGGCTTCGATTATTTTACGCAATATATTAAGATTGCGATTATTCATCTTCATAGGGTTCGCCTCCAATGTAAAATGCAGTGCTGGCACAGACACTTTGTGTCTCGCTTTTTGCTATTGCTTCTGCACCGAACAATTCAGTTAATACTTTTTCAAATTGTTCCGTAACTCTTTTGTGAACTTGTAAAAATTCATCTTGAATTTCACGCAGCTGAGCTCGAACCAGAGGGGATGTATCTGCTCCTGCTGCTATTAGAGTGTTAAGAATGTCTGCATCAGCAGTCAGCTTGCTACCTGTAACAGATAAGCTGAGCGAAAATATAGGGGTTTCTTTGCTTTCGTTTTTTTGAATAGGATTAAATTTGTTCATTTGTTTTTTCCTTTCTTTAATAAGCCTTCTAAAACTAAAATATTGTATTCAAAGTCAAATCGTTGTGTTATGTCTGTTATCTTTTTCTCTGAAAGCAGCTTGTAAAAATCTTTGTTATAACTACCGTCGCTGTTAATAGATAATACTTTCATAGCACCCATTTCCTTTATAAGCAGGGGTCTGATTTTGTTTTGTTTTTTGCATCAGGAAGAGCTCGATGTCGTTCTCCTCCGTCAGCATTATGCCTGCTAAGTTGCCCACGGATATGCTCAGCAAGCTGTTCCGAGAGAAATTGATTACAAACCGTTTCAGCCTGTTCGTGAATAATACCGAGGTATTTAAGTCCTGCATTGTAACGGGAGAGGAGTTTATCATAAGTCATATCCTCGTTTAATGACGGCTCAAATATACCGTAATCTCCATACCATTCTGCATATCGCTCGGTGTGCGGAATGCCTGCCGCTTCCTCATAGGCGGCAATTATTTTGAATGCGTCAAAGCCGTACTTTTGCAAAAATCTGCTTACCTGCGTATAGTGTTTCATAGCGCACCTCCGTTTAGTATAGTGTTTCTTTTTCGCCTTTTTTGAAAGACGCTTTTCGTTCTTTAGCTTTTTGGTAAAAATCAAGAGCCTTAAAGATACCTTTTTCAATATCTTCGGCACTTGTATTCGGTGGGAAATAACGGCTAAATCTGTTAATCGGTATCTTACTGCTTAGTTTTTGATTTGGTTTTTCTTGAGCAAGAAGGTCATATATTCCTTGCGGATTTAAGATACCTTTGCTTTGCATTGCCCGCAGCTGTATAGCTTGAGCGTGAGAGGGGGTGGAAAGTGTGTCCTGCATAAAATCAAGAACAATTTTTTGATTTTCGGGAGTTAAATATGACAATTCAACAGCCGGACGCATTGCCATAGACAGAGCTTCCGCTTCTATTGGCTTTTCAACTGAATTATCAACCATTTGTAGCAGTTCGGGAATGAGATAGGTCAAGCGCACATAACGCTGAATTTGAGTATTACTGTCTTGACTTTCAGCTGCTAAAATTTCCCTTGATTTACCCACAAAAGAATTGTGTCCCACTGGGACTCCATTTTCAATGTTTGGTCTGCCTGCTTGTCTTTTCATTGCTTCTAACTTCATTCTATATGAGTATGCTTTCTCGCTCGGAAGAATATATGGGCGATGTGCGTTACTGTCTACCATTAAGATTGTTGCTTGGATGTCGTCTAAATCTCTGACAATGCAGGGTAGCGAGTCTAAGCCGGCACGAATAGCAGCGTGTTTTCGTCTGTGTCCTGACACCATTTCATATCGACCGTTTTCTTTCGGGCGAACAATGCAGGGCATTATAACTCCGTTTTTTTGAATAGACTCAATCAGCTCGTCCATATCTTGATTATCTCTAACTTTGAACGGGTGTTTTTGGAAGCTGTCAATCTCGTCACAATTGATTGTAACAATGCGTTCTTGCTGTGAGCTTTGACGTTCTTCCTCTGTCGAGAACAATTCATCTAATGGGTTGCTTATGTTGATTTTTGGCAATTCCGTCATCGATACTTAATACCTCCTTTGATAGTTGATTGTATGCTCTTGTCGATTCAGAGTTCGGCGCATACGACATTGGACTTTGACCGTAAAGTGAAGCTTCAGCTGTTTTAACGCACCGTGGGATTTCCGTATGGAAAACCTTAATTTGATTTCCAAAAGCGTTTCGTACCTCGGACGAAATATGCTTTGATAGGTTTGTGCGTTGGTCAGTCATCGTTATCAGAATTCCGTCGATAGACAGTTCCGGATTAAGCTGTCGCTTGGCAGTCTGAATTGTGCGTAACAAGTCTGATAGTCCGTCGGTTGCATACGGCTCGGCTTGCACCGGAATAATCAAGCTGTTTGCCGCAACTAATGTGTTAATTGTGAACAGGTTGAGAGCCGGGTTACTGTCAATCAAAATGTAGTCATAGTGCGGCTTGAATTGGGACAACGCTCGTTTGAAAACGGTTTCTCTGCTTATAACACTTGATAAGTGAATATCGAGTCCGGCGAGGTCTATATTGGCAGGAATTAAGTCGACATTCTCTGATGAGACAATGTATTCCTGAAAGTCTTTGGGTGTTTCGTTAAGTTCATCAAATATCAAGTCCTTTACAGAGTAACGATATTTAGAGCGGTCACGATAACCTAACCCTTTCGTAAGGTTGCCTTGTGGGTCAAAATCAACTAACAAAATACGCTTTCCGTTCGCTGCTAACGAAATACCCAAGCAGCTTGTTGTTGCCGTTTTGCCGACACCACCTTTTTGGTTGCACAACGCAATTGTTTTAGCTTCTTGCATTTTGCTTTTTGCTCCTTTCGTTTTTTATATAAAAAAAGAGCAACTACGAAAATGTAATTGCTCTAAATTCCTTTTTCAGTTTTATTTTAAGCTACGGCTATTTGCGTTTCTATCAGCGCTTGTAATTCCTGTATAAACATTTCTCTTGAACTTTTATAGTTAAACATTTTTCTCGGCAAATTGTTAATCATATGCTGAATTCTTTGCAAATCATCATCTTGAACATTGTCAAACGATGTTCCCTTAGGAAAATATCGACGGATAAGACCGTTCCAATTTTCGTTCGAGCCTCGTTCCCAAGAGGAATAAGGGTGTGCGTAATAAATCTTTGTCCTTTGATTGCCCTCCATTAAGGCTGAATTTGAAAACTCTGTTCCATTATCGAATGTAATCGTTTTGAATACAAGTGGGAATAGTGCTCCGAACATACTCTCCATTTTGTCAATTACTTCGACAATTCTGAATGCTTGCTTGTCTTTAACATTAAAAACAAAACCCATTCGTGTTTTACGCTCTATTAGTGTAATCCAATGCCCTTTATGGTCTTTACCGACAATGCCGTCGCCTTCCCAATGTCCAAACTCTAAGCGAGAGTCCACTATTGCCGGACGCTCATCAATCGAACGACCAAGACATTTTTTATGCTCACGCACTTTTTTAGGGTGTGTTTTCCAGCCTGCCTTTTTAAGTAAGTCTATGTTTTTGACATTGCACAAACCGAGGTCAACCCAATTGTATAAGGTTTGTGTTGTAACTGTTTGCTCAAAAAGGTTAAGTCTTTTTGCATTGCCCGCAGCTGCGTCTAACGACCACAGCTTATCGGACATAACTTGTTGCTCAACATAATTTACAAAATCTCGGCATTCAATTATTTTGCATTTTCTGCCGCAATGAGAACGGTTTTCGTTATATGTACGCTGACCTACATCAGCAAAATAGACAAGTTCGGTTTGATAAATAGGGATATTGGCATCTTTTTTTGTTGTCTTTATTTCTTTGCGTTGTTCGACAGAACCTCGTTTTATTTCTTTCCTTATGGTTGTTATGCTGCGGTTCAGCATTCTTGCAATCTGTTTTTTCGGAGTGTTGTTTCTTAGTAATCTTTCAATCAATTCTCTCTCTGCTTCATTTATTTGCGTATATTTTTTATTGCGTATTTCTTCCATTTTTCATTCTCCATCAACCTCAAAAATTGATTAATTGTAACATTTTTTTAGAAGTGTGGCAAATTAGGTAGGGGGGTCAGGTTATTTTTTTAATTGATATGTCAAAAAAAGTGGTAACTTTTTTTAAAAACCGCTTGACACAAAAGGTAACCTTTGCTATAATATTCACCGTCGCAAGAAAAGCGACAACATAGTTTGCGAGCGTGGCGGAATCGGCAGACGCGCACGTTTGAGGGGCGTGTGGTAATCCCGTATGGGTTCAAGTCCCATCGCTCGCACCAGAAAAGGACAGATTTCTAACGAAATCTGTCCTTTTCAACTAAATCCACCCTTGCGGGTGGGTGAAACATTGCTTCGCAATATGAAATACGCTTTCAGCGTATGAAATCGCTGCGGCGATGGGTGGATTTAATTTCATTTTCTGCGTAGCCGAAAATTTCATCAAAACCGTAGGTTTTGATTTCATCGTGAGCAACGCGAACGATTTCATTAAAAATTCCGAGAGTTCAACTCTATCCACAAAAAACATAAAAACATCTTTTCTGTACCCCACAGACAAAAACGACAAATCTCTTTTGGGATTTGTCGTTTTTATTTTTGTGAGTTTATGCGACATCCGTCGAGAGTAATAATCGAGGCGCAAGCAAAAGACCGCAGAGAGCGTATTTGCTTTCTGCGGTCTTTTTGATTTTTAAGAACAGATTATTCCTTTGACATATACTTTATGTAGCGTTTAAAGAATTTAAGCGCGCCCTCCATACAGTCCACGGGGATTCTCTCGTTTGTGGCATGGGTCAAAAGGAGATATTTTGTATCGACCTCAAACGGGGCGAAACGATAAATGCAATCACAAATATTCTCATAGTGATATGAGTCTGTGCCGCCCATAACAAGGTACGGTGCAACTATATAGTTATTGTCGGTGCGCATACAAAGCTCTTCAAGAATTTTGAAGGAGCGGCTGTCCGTAGGAGAGACCTTTGACGCCTCTTTGCCCTTGAGCAATTCGATTTCTATATCCTTTTTCTTTACAACCTTTTTGATGTGCTCTTTTACGTCCGCAAGAGTGGTTCCCGGCATCATACGGAAGTTTACCGTTATGCTGCTCTTCTGCGGAAGAACGTTGGCGGCAGGGCTGCCCTCTGCCATTGAAACACCCGTTGTGGTTCTTATAAGCGAAGCCGCAGGCGGGAATTTTTTCATAACAAGGGTAACTATAGGCTTTAAGAGCCAAAGATTGCACGTAACTATTCTTGCAGGATACGATACACGCTTGCCGATTTTTGTAAAGAGCGCATACACAAAGTGAGGCATTTTGGCCTTGAACTGATGCCCCTCAAGGTCGCGTGTAACCTTGGCTATCTCGCCTATTCCCGAATGCACCGGAGGCTGTGACGAATGGCCGCCCTTTGAGCGAACGGTGATTTTATAATCGGCATATCCCTTTTCGGCAATGCCTATGCCGGCAAGCTTTGTTCTGAGGATTTTCGGCACATCCACATTGAGTATGGCACCGCCCTCGTCGATAACGCTGTCAAGCTTTACTCCGCGTTCTTCGAGAACTGCGGCAATTGAGCCCGCACCGGAATTTTCGGAGGCTACTATTTCCTCATTGTGGCCAAAGCACAGATAAACCGTTCTTTCGGGCTTAAAGCCCTCGCCGAGAAGCGTCTCTACGGTCTGAATAACCGCGATAAGATGGTTTTTCATATCGAGCGCGCCGCGTCCCCATATAAATTCGCCGTCATCAAATCCGTCAAACGCCGGATGCTCCCAGTCATTTTCGGTGCCGGCAGCTATCGGAACAACATCCTGATGGGCAAGCAGCGCGATAGGCTCAAGGTCGGGGCGCGTTCCCTCCCATGTGAACAAAAGGCTCGCATCGCTGATTTCCTCGTGCTTCAGATTCTTGTAAACAAGCGGGAAGCGCTCCTCAAGAAATTTATGAAATTTTTCAAACTCGTTCCAATCAACATCCTTCGGGTCAGGCTGAGATACGGTTTTAAACTTAATCGCATCGCTCAAATTCCTACGATACTCATTAAGCTGCACCTCTTCGTCCTCAAGCGGCTCGTAGTTTTTTTTCTTCGGCACCCAAAATATCGCGCGAATAAGCGTTATAACAGTTATAACTGCGAGAAAGATGAGTATTCCAATAAAGACCTTCATTGTAAGCCTCCTTACTTATTTATAAGCTTATTTAAGCTCTCATCGAGCAATTTCATCTTTTCGGTATATTCGCAGAGAGCCTTTCTCTGCGCTTCTACAACCTTTTCGGGAGCCTTAGAGACGAAATTCGGATTGTTGAGCTTGCCGTTTACAAAGTCAATATCCTTTTGGAGCTTCTCCTTCTCCTTATTGAGTCTCTCCCTTTCGGCCTCAAAGTCAACAAGCTCATCCATCGGGATATAAATTCTTGCGCTCTCGGTGATTATGGAAACAGCCTTATCCATACCGTCGAATTTTTCGCCGACTGACACGTCGCTTGCCGACGAAAGACGCTTAAAGAACTCCGTTCCCTTTTTAAAGGTATCACCGTTCAATGTCTCAATAAATACCTGTGCTTTTTTTGACGGAGCAACATTCATCTCGGCACGGCGGTTACGTACCGCCTTTACGGCTGTCATAATTTTATTCATCTGTTCCTCTTCTTCCGGGAACGAGAGAGCCTCGCTGAATTCAGCCCAGGGTGACAGCATTATCGTATCGCCGTCATGCGGAAGGGTCTGCCATATCTCCTCGGTTATAAAGGGCATAAACGGATGCAAGAGCTTCAGCGTATTTGACATAACATATACGAGCACCGCTTTTGCCGTCTCTTTTGCCTTTTCGTCATCGCCGCCGAGACGTATCTTTGAAAGCTCTATATACCAGTCGCAGAAAACATCCCATATAAAGTCGTACAGCTTCTGAACGGCCATACCGAGCTCATATTTTTCAAGCGAATCGGTAACGTCTTTTACAAGGTCATTGTAAAGGCTTAAAATCCACTTATCCTCGAGAGCGAGCCCCTCGGGAATATGCGGAGCTTTTTCGTCGTCGCCGAGGTTCATCAAAATAAATCTTGCCGCATTCCAAATCTTATTGGCAAAGTTACGGCTCGCCTCAACTCTCTCGTCGGAGAACCGCATATCGTTTCCGGGGCTGTTGCCCGTTGCGAGTGTAAACCTCAGAGCGTCCGCTCCGTATTTGTCGATTATCTCAAGCGGGTCAATGCCGTTGCCGAGAGACTTTGACATTTTTCTGCCCTGAGCGTCTCTTACAAGCCCGTGTATCAAAACCGTATCAAACGGCGCCTTACCCGTATATTTAAGTCCCGAGAATATCATACGGCTCACCCAGAAGCCTATAATATCATAGCCTGTAACGAGCGTATTTGTCGGGTAATAATGCTCAAGGTCTGCAGTCTTTTCGGGCCAGCCGAGCGTTGAGAACGGCCAAAGAGCCGAAGAGAACCACGTATCGAGCGTGTCGGGGTCCTGTTTCACATTACTGCTTCCGCAATGAGGGCAAGCCGTAATGTCCGACTTTGAAACCGTAGTGGCACCGCAGTCGTCGCAATACCACGCAGGTATACGGTGGCCCCACCAGAGCTGACGCGAAATACACCAATCTCTCGTACCGCGCATCCAGCTCATATAATTCTTTTTAAATCTGTCGGGAACGAATTTGATGTCGCCCTTTTCGACAGCCTCTATTGCAGGTCCCGCAAGCGGGTCCATCTTTACAAACCATTGCTTTGACACCATGGGCTCGATATCGGTATGGCAGCGGTAGCACGTACCTACGTCATGCTTTAAAGGCTCAATACATTTGATGTATCCGCCGTCCTCAAGATCCTTTACTATCGCCTTGCGGGCTTCGAGGGTAGTCATACCGGCGTATTTGCCGCAGTCAAGGACCTCCGGCTCATCCTTTGAAGCCTTGCCGCTGCGGCGAAGCTCATCGGCAAAGTCCTTATCCGCCTTGCCTGTCATATGGCCGTCGTACGTAAATGTGCGCACGATAGGCAGATTGTGGCGAAGGCCGACTTCAAAGTCGTTGGGGTCGTGTGCCGGAGTTATTTTAACTACGCCCGTACCCTTTGTCATATCGGCGTGTTCATCGCAAACTATCGGTATTTCCTTATTGAGAAGCGGCAGTATAACATGGCAACCGTGGAGATGCTTATATCTCGGGTCGTCGGCATTTATCGCAACCGCTGTATCGCCGAGCATGGTTTCGGGTCTTGTTGTGGCAAGCTCAAGCTTCTCGCCCGTCTCCTTTACCGTGTAAAGAAGATGCCAGAAGTTGGATTCTTTTTCCTCATATTCAACCTCGGCGTCTGATATTGAGGTATTACAGTGCGGACACCAGTTTACCATACGGTTGCCGCGATAAATAAGCCCCTCGTCATAGAGCTTTACAAAAACCTCGCGCACCGCCTTACTGCAGCCCTCGTCAAGAGTGAAGCGTTCTCTGTCCCAATCGCAGGAGGAGCCCATCTTTTTGAGCTGCTCTATTATTCTGCCGCCGTACTTTGATTTCCAGTCCCATGCGCGCTCGAGGAACTTATCTCTGCCGATGTCCTCCTTGGTTATGCCCTCTTTGCGCATAGCCTCTACTATTTTGGCTTCCGTGGCTATTGACGCGTGGTCCGTGCCGGGAACCCAAAGGGTATCATAGCCTGCCATACGGTGATATCTTATAAGTATATCCTGAAGAGTATTGTCAAGCGCGTGACCCATGTGAAGCTGACCCGTAATATTGGGAGGCGGAATAACTATTGTGTATGTCTTTTTCCCCTCTTGACGCTCGGCATGAAAATACTTATGCTCGAGCCATGTCTTGTAAATACGGTCTTCAACATTTTTCGGATCGTATTTTTTTGCAAGCTCCTTGCTCATTATTTATCCTCCTGTAAAACATAAATTACAAAATAAAAACGCCTCATACAAAAGTATGAGGCGAAAATTACCGCGGTACCACTCATTTTGCCGTAAAAAACGGCCGCTCTGTGCCTTTAACGGCGGCAAACCGTCTTTGCTTAATGTAGTTTCGGCAAAGACGCTCAAAAGTGACGACGGAAAACGCCGAATACCGCTTCGCACCGAACAGCGGCTCTCTTAAAATGCGCATCGCTTTCCTTAAGCTTTTTCAACGCGTTTGAACTATTTATAATATTTTATCATTCCGTACCCGTTATGTCAAACAAAACTATTTGTTCACGACGGTTATTTTATCTCTGTATTCCGACAAGAACAGCCTTATATCGTGGCTTGTGTCGGGAGAACCGTTTACGGTGATATTTTCGGCTCCGTAAATGAAACGGCTAACCGTATCCACGCAGTCCTCATCCATATTTTCTTTTGTTGTAAATGAAAACTCGAACGGAGTTTTATCCTTATTGGTTACAACCAGGGTATCGGTCTTTTGATAGAAGGTGGGATAATATCCGCCCGACGAAGCCGGCACAAGGTCGAACTGATATTTATTGAAATCATAAAACCATGCGCTTGCCGTTCCCTTTACGGTTACATTGTATATTCCGTCGTAAGGAGTGTCGCCCTCGGTTCTGACGACGGTTATGCTGTTGATATTAAAATTTATTTTATGCCATCTGTTTTTATAGAGGTTGCAGCCCACGATAACAAGCCATATAAACAAAGCTGTAACAAAGATGCCGAGTACGGTAACGGCTGCCTTTTTCTTTTTTGTTTCCATTATATATAAGACCATCCTTATTTTCGTGTAATACTCAATATTATAATCAAATTCGGCAAAAAAGCAACATTTAAATTATTTAACGGTTTTTAATATAGTCTATCAGAGCTTCCGCGCTGCACTCCGGCAGCTCAAGCTCGTTTTGCGGCTCCGGGATATCCGAAAGACGGTGCGCGTCGGAATTTACAAAAAGCTTCATATTGCCAAGGCACGGATTTTCCGCCGAAAGCTTTTTTTCGTCTGCATACCGCGACAAGCCCGCCGCCTTGAAGGTCGGAGTCTCAGGAAAGGTGCCGAGCACCGATAAAATGCTGTAAGAGCTTCTGTCTATATGCGCCGGAAAGCACACGCCGCCGTATGACGAGACCGCTTTTACCGTTTCGCCCTCGGTAATATCAGACGCCACGGTCAAAAGCCGTTTTTCGTAGCCTATTATATTATCCTTTTCGTCCGTTATAATCTGCTCGCCGAATATTTCGGGTCGGTTTATAATATCCGGCATTTTGTCGTATACAAAATCAGAAAATTCTTTTGCGGCGTCAAGCGACGGAAAAAGGCAAACATTGTGTATCTCCTCGGCGGTGCAAAGCTCCATTCCGGGTACAACGACAAGTCCTGCAGCTTCGCCTGCCCTTACTGCCGCAGGGCAATTGAGGCACGAATTATGATCTGTGACGGCTATCATATCATACCCTAAAAGCTTGGCGAGATTTACCGCGTTATAAGGAGTCATATCATCGTCTCCGCACGGCGACAGACAGGTGTGCATGTGTAAATCGGCCTTTATAATCATAGCAGACCGGAAAGCTTGGCGGATAGTGAAAATGCATCCTCTGCCGAAGAGAGGATGTTAACACCCTGCTCTTTAGCCTTTTCGAGCGCGTCACCGTCAAGTGTAGAATTTTCACATAGAACTATCGCCGCACAATCAGACAGCACTGCCACCGCCACGGCATTGACGTTCCCCATAACGGTAAACCAACAGTCGCCGCACTTTGCATGCGACATAACAAAGCTCAGTAAATCGCCGCAGTAACCGCCCTCGACCTCTTTGGACGGCTCCGCTTCGTTTAAGAAGCTCAAGCCGAGCTTTTCAGAAATTTCTTTTATGTTCATATTTTCTCCGTTTCACTCGTTTTTCTCCGTTTTTCTGAACGGCGCAGGTATCGGAATATAGTTGTTTTTATCGGTATTTTCACGCGAGAAGAATACGCAGTCCTCTATCGACGCTTTTCCGCGCACTATATCCTCGGCAAGGTCGCTGCAGGACGGTGCTCCGCACGTTCCGCAATCGAGCCCCGGAAGAGAGCTTTCTATTTTCTTCATCTCGCCCATTTTTTGTAAAGCCTCGCCCATATCGTCGGAAAGGCGCATAACGGGCAGTTCTTTCAGCGGATTATCCCAACGCATATAGCGCGGAACGGTTTTTATTTCAAGATGATTGCAGGACACCGGCATATATTTTCTCAGATGCTGTATGCGTGCCTTTGCGACATATGGATTTTCGACTGTCAGCGGCCCACCGACGCATCCGCCCGGACAGGCGTTAAGCTCGATAAAATCAAGGTCCGAAAGCTTTTCGTCCTCTATCTCCTCGAGCACCTTTATAACGTTTTCTATGCCGTCCGCCGCTAAATATCGGTCGGTGAGAAGTGCCGAGGCTTCGCCGCCGGATGATGCCCACGAAACTCCGATTATACCGGAATCACGCAAAAGCTCCGTTTTGTCCGTATTTTCCATTTCATGCAAAAGTGACGGATAAATATCCTTTATGCCGAACACGCCGTCCACATTGGAGCCGTTGTTGCATATAGGCTGTTTTATGGCTGTGATTTTTGCCGTACACGGCGTTATAAAAAATATTCCTATATCGGATTTTGAATATCCCGTTCGTTTTACCGCACGCTCTCTCGCAAGACGCGCCGCCTCCTCCATGGGCGGGTTAAAATCAAGCACGTTCTCGATAAGATTGGGGAAACGCACCCTTATAAGCCTTACTACGGCAGGGCACGCTGAGGATATTACGGGCTTTTTTCTGCCCGAATGTGACAGCTCCGCCCTTGTAGCCTCTGACACTATCTCGGCACCCTTTGACACCTCAAACACATCGTCAAAGCCAAGCTTTTTAAGCGCGGTCAGCACATAATCGGTATCGTCGAGATTGTTAAACTGACCGTACAGCGTAGGTGCGGGCAAGGCTATGCGATATTTGTATTTTTGAAGCTCGTCAAACGAGTATTTCTCGGCATACTTCGCGTGATGCGGACAAATTCTGATACATTCGCCGCAGTCTATACACCGCTCCGAAATTATATATGCCTTACCGCGGCGCACTCTTATGGCTCCCGTCGGGCAACGCTTTATGCAGTTGGTGCATCCCATACACTTGCTTTCGTCCAGACGTACGGAATGAAAAAAGCCGCTCTTTTCCATCGCAGTTACTCCGTGATTATATAATTTATCTGTTTGTATACACCTTCAGCCGCATGGTTGTGCCCTTGCCGACCAAAGTATCTATTAACATTTCATCAGTATACTTTTTTATATTGGGAAGTCCCATTCCGGCACCGAAGCCGAGAGCACGCACATTGTCGGGAGCCGTGGAATATCCCTCCTTCATTGCCAGAGCAACGTCGGGTATACCCGGTCCGTCATCCGACAAAACCATAGAGATAACATCGGGGTCAATATCCACGTCTATCCTGCCGCCGCCCGCGTGTATTACCATATTTATTTCGCCCTCATAAAGAGCTATTACCGTATTCCTGATTACCTCGGGAGAAAATCCGAGCTTCTTAAGGTGAGCCTTTACGTCACCGGACGCCTCGCCCGCCCTTGTGAAATCATCACCCGGAACATCATAATGAAGCGTGATAACGCTCATTTCGCCTCACCTCCGCCAAGTCCTTTTTCATACAGCAGGCCGCATGACGAAAACATAGGGAGCTTTGTTGCAAGCAATATAATATCAAGATTTTCGGCAAGCTCCGTCATATCTCGGTCGGGGCGTTTACCGCGCACAAAAACCACGCATTTCATATCCATCATCTCGGCGGTTCTTATCACCTGCGGATTAACAAGCCCTGTGAGCAGAACTGCCTGCTGCTTGACAAACGCAAGAACGTCGCTCATCATATCGCTTCCGCATGCATCGTTTACTTCTCTGTCAAGGCAGTCGCCGCCGCAAACAACCTCGGCGGAAAGTATGTTTTGTATTTCTCTGACAGTCATATATAGGACCTCCGAAAGAGTTGTATTTATAATTATACATAAAAATTACAGCTTTTTCAAGTAATAAAAAGTAAATTTGCATAAAACAGGCGGACTGTCAAGTGAAACCACTTCACAGTCCGCCGAGCATGATAGTATTTTTTTACGCTCACGCCTTTACGACGCTTCCGCCTACCATAACAAAGGAAATGTTTATGTCATCGTCAAACATAATAAGGTCAGCATCAAAGTCTTTTTCTATTTTACCCTTTTTGCTGTCAAGGCCTATTACCCTTGCCGGAGTAAGAGAGGCCATTTTTACCGCGTCGCAAAGCGGTACTCCGACACTTTTATACATATTTCTCACAAGTCTGTCAGTCGTGGCTACGCTTCCCGCTATGCAAGAGCGGTCGGCAAGCTTCATAACGCCGTCCTCGTAAATCGCCGGAACGCCGTTTTTCTGCATAACAAGCGTGCCCTCTTTTGTCTCGGTCGCCGAATACTCAAGCCCGTCGGTGATAAGATACATTTTATCGGCGCCCTTACATCTGTAAATCAGCTTTAAAACACCTAACGGCAAATGGCACAAATCGGCTATTACCTGAGCCGTTAATTCGTCGTGAGTCAGTGCCGCCTCAACTGTGCCTGCGCGCCTGAAAATTCCGCGTTTATAGCAAGATGTACAGGCATTATAAAGATGTGTTACATCGGAATACCCGTGTTTTATTGCCTCCTTCGCCGTATCGTAATCCCCGGAGGAATGGGCTATCGACGCCACAATGCCGCGCTTTTTGAGCTCCTCACCGAGCACCATACCGCCGTCGGTTTCGGGAGCGGCACCCATTATTTTAAGTCCGTCCCACAAATCAAGCAGGCTCTCGTATTCATTTTGCGACGGCACCAATATGTTTTCGGGGCTCTGCGCTCCGCACATTTCAGGCGACAAAAACGGACCCTCAAGATGTGCACCGAGAATATTTGATGTTTTACAAATCCGCTTTGCCTCTTTGATATTTAAAAGCGCGGTTTTAAGCTGAGCAATAGGCGCGGCAAGCGTTGTCGGCAATATGGATGTAGTGCCGTAATTCATATGAGCCGTTGCCATTTTCACAATATCCTCCGGCGTGCCCATAGCGGAA
>UMBW01016236.1_pt1 | contig 24524 bp, 20 predicted proteins | sample 1964071 | NCBI WGS metagenome assembly UMBW01 (sample SAMEA4835953, study PRJEB28245) | human gut metagenome | biome: gut microbiome; material: fecal sample | place: Denmark | collected 2008
AATGCTCCGCCTGAAGAGCGACATCGTGGACCTCTTTGAGGGAGTAGCAGCAGGCAACCTCGACCAGAGAGCCATCGAATTTGACGAGCGTGCAGCAGTCTGCGTGATGCTCGTGAGCGGCGGCTATCCTGAGGCATACAAGAAGGGATACCCTATCGAAGGCATCGACCAGGTAGAAGGCTCTGTGGTATTCCATTCCGGTACAGCCATGAAAGACGGCCAGGTGGTAACCAACGGCGGTCGAGTAATCTGCGTAAGCAGCTATGGCAAGGACAAGGAGGAGGCTTTGAAGAAGAGTTTCGCAGAGGCTCAGAAGATTAAGTTCACCGACAAGTACTTCCGCTCTGATATCGGTCAGGACCTTTAGTTTTTAATGTGAAATTAGAAATTTTAACAATTTAGCACTTAGCATTTGACATTTAACATTGATATAGATGTTAAGAAAGAAAAGATTACAAAACAAGATAGCGGCAAGCCGCTTCTCACTACCTGTCACTGCAACCCTTGCCGCTCTGGTTTGGGTTGCAGTAGGCTTTATAATGGATAACATCTGGGCGCAGTTCGCCTTTACCATCATCTCTACCCTGCTCATGGTAGAGTTGAATAATCGCAATTCACTCATGCGCACCTATAGCCGCATGGTATCTTGCAGTTTTCTGGTGCTCATCACCATGGCCAGCCTGCCCAATCCATCGATGAAAGCCAGCATCGTGACCATGTGCTTCATCGCCTTCACGCTGATCATCTGGAACTGTTATCAGGACCGTCATGCAGCGGGATGGGCTTTCTATGCCTATTTTTGCATCGGTCTGGCTTCTCTGGTGTTCATACAGGTCTTCTACTATCTGCCGATACTCTGGCTCTGCATGATATTCTTCTCCAACTGTTTCAGCGCCCGCACATTCTTAGCTTCGCTGATAGGAGTAATAGCTCCCTACTGGTTTGTATCCGGCTATTTCGCCTATACAGACAATCTTCAGGCACTTTCCGACCACTTTACGGCTATCATCGATTATCAGAAACTGTTCGATTACTCCCAGATCACCCTTCATCAGCTCATCAATTACGGTTTTATTGTCATTCTGGGCCTTCTCGGAACCATTCATTTCATCCATTCAAGCTATGCCGATAAGATACGCACACGTATGATCTACGATTCTTTCATCACGCTGAGCATTGTAACTTGGGTATTCATGATACTTCAGCCCCAGCACGAGAACGAACTTTGCGGCATCATGATAGCCAACACGGCTCCACTCATCGCCCATTTTATCACCTTTACCAAAGGAAAGATTACCAATATTGCTTTCATCGCCATTATCTTGATCACGATGTTTATCACGTTGTTCAACATCTTCGTGCCGCCTGTAGTATTGCTGCAATAAAGCAGAAAAGGATGAGCAAAAGATAAAAGAGCGAAGTCAATATCAGTTTTAAAAAGTAAATAAAGTGCATTTGATTATAGGATTATTAGTAGAATGGGGATATTGGGGAATGCTCTTGGCAGCATTTCTGGCAGGCAGTTTTTTTCCATTCAGCAGCGAGGCTGTAATGGCAGGCCTACAGGCAGCCGGACTCGAGCCCGTGCCACTCATCATCTACGGAAGCATCGGAAACGTACTCGGCTCTATGTTCAACTATGGATTCGGAAGGATGGGAAAGATGGAATGGATAGAAAAATATCTCCACGTGAAGAAAGAAAGTCTCGACAAAGCGGAGCGATTCATGGCAGGTCGCGGAGCATGGATGGGATTCTTCGCCTTTCTGCCGCTACTAGGAAGCGCCATCACGATCGTACTCGGACTCACAAGAGCCAACCTCCCCATCTCTATCTTCAGCATAACAATCGGTAAAGTATTGAGATATGTGCTGCTTGTATATGGGCTGAGCTTTATCTTCTGAATAAAACGCTTCTGAGTAGAAAACAAATGATTCTATAAGAGGAATAAAGCAAAAGCGAATTATAAGACAAGAGCTAAAAGTTCTAAAAAGAGGAAAGGAACGAAAGTCCAACCAAAGAAATGACAGAAAGTCTTATCTAAAAAACTTTACAACATTAAAAATTAAACAATAAGAGAAGATAAAATGAAAAGATTCCTACACCTTATTATATTAAGCAGCTGCATGATAACAGGATGCATCTGCATGCTGGCAAGCTGCAAGAATGGAAATAGCTACAACAATGGAAAGGATGGCTTAGATCCAAACAAGCCTACCGTAACTGTAACTATAGAACCATTCAGATATTTCGTGGAACAAATAGCTGGCAACGATGTGAATGTCAACGTGATGGTGCCTGCCGGAAGCAGTCCAGAGACTTACGAGCCTACCCCACAACAAATGGTTGATCTCTCGAAAAGCGTATTCTATTTTAAAGTAGGACAGATAGGATTTGAAAAAACTTGGATGAAGAAACTGCAACAGAATGCACCCAATATGAAAGTGATAGACACATCCACAGGTATCAGAATGCTCAAAACGCAGAGCGGAAATATAGATCCACACACCTGGATGAGCATCAAAAGTGCTGATATCATCACTTCCAACATCGCCAAAGCCCTGATGGACAAATATCCTGAAAAGGCTGAGGAATACAAGAAAAGGTTGAGGGATTTCAGAAAGAACAAATTGGATAAACTGCAGAACGAGATAGACAAGTATCAGTCCACCATCAAGGGAGAGAAACAGAAAAGTTTCGTTATCTACCATCCTACCCTAACCTACTTCGCCAAGGAAAACGGACTGAAGCAGTATGCGATAGAAGAAGAAGGAAGGGAACCAAGCATTACGCAGTTGAAAGAACTTATACAGCGTGCAAAGAGCGAAGACATCAATATCATCTTCGTACAAAAAGAATTCTCAAACCGAAATATTCAGGTATTCATCGATGCTACCCATTCGAAAGCCGTGGAAATCAATCCGCTAAGCTACGACTGGGAGGGACAGATGCTCCTGATTACAAAAGAAATAGCCCAATCGGGAAAGAAATAAGTGCTATTGTTAAAAAGGAAAATATGTCAAAACCAATCATTCAAATCGAACATGTATCTGCAGAATACGACGGAAAACAGGTGCTCAAGGATATCAATCTGACCGTCTATCAGGACGATTATCTTGGCATCATTGGTCCCAATGGCGGTGGCAAGACCACACTTATGCGCCTCATTTTGGGACTGAAGAAGCCAACCGAGGGAAGTATTCATTTCTGCAGCGAGGGAAAAGAAATATCAATGGGATATCTCCCACAATATAACGACTTAGACAAGCAATTTCCTATCTCTGTATATGAGGTAGTTCTCTCAGGACTGAGCAAGAGCAAGAGCCTCTTTGCCAGATATACCAAGCAACACCACCAACAAGTGGCAGAAACCTTGGAAAGAATGCAGATATCCGACTTAAAAGACAGGCACATAGGAGCTTTGAGCGGCGGACAACTCCAGCGCGTACTTCTGGCACGTGCCATCGTTTCCAAGCCAGATGTCGTCATTCTCGACGAGCCGAATACCTACATCGACCGCAGATTTCAAAAGCAGATGTACGAAATGCTGGAACAGATCAACAAGGAATGTGCCATCATCATCGTAAGTCACGACATAGCGGAGGTTCTCAATAATGTAAAACACGTGGTCTGTGTAAACCACAACCTGCACTATCATGACACGACAGATATGCCAAAAGAAAAACTGGAGGAACATTTCCTGAAGGTTTAGAAAGAATACTGATGATGCTCATTACTCTTTGCTACATACATTGTAGCATTGAGAATTAGCAAAATTTAGGAGCGAAGGCAGGTAAAGAACAGAAAATGTATAATATAATCTAAAAAACGCAACTCGCCAACAATTATATCTTTTCTTTTTATTACCTTTGCAAAGTTATATAGAAATAAAGTTATATACATAGAAAATAAAGTTATATAGAAATATAAAACATTAAAGTTTATAAACCATAATGAAACAGTACAGATTAGTGGACAATATCTTTGGATGGGTCGCATTTGTCATTGCAGCCTTCGTATATTGTTCCACAATTGAACCGACAGCCAGTTTTTGGGACTGTCCTGAGTTTATCACTACTGCTTACAAGCAAGAAATCGGTCACCCTCCTGGGGCACCATTCTTCATGCTTTTAGGCAATTTCTTCACACATTTCGCCAGCGATGCCACACAGGTAGCCAAGATGGTGAACACGATGAGCGCACTCCTGAGTGCCGTTTGTATTCTGTTCCTCTTCTGGACTATCACACATCTGGCACGTAAACTCATCATCAGCGACTGGAAAGAGATGACCACCAGCAAACTGATTGCCATTGAAGCCTCAGGTATGGTGGGCGCACTCATCTACACCTTCAGCGATACCTTCTGGTTTTCTGCAGTAGAGGGTGAGGTCTATGCGTTCTCATCTGCATTCACAGCTGTAGTATTCTGGCTGATACTGAAGTGGGAAGACCATGCCGACGAACCTCACAGCGATCGCTGGCTTGTACTCATCGCCTATATGACAGGTCTGAGTATCGGTGTGCACCTGCTCAACCTGCTCTGTATCCCGGCCATCGTACTCGTATATTATTATAAGAAGGTGCCACATGCCAATCTCAAGGGTTCACTGCTCGCATTGATTCTCTCTTTTGCAGTAGTTGTAGCAGTACTCTATGGAGTAGTACCTGGTATCATCACTGTAGGCGGCTGGTTTGAGTTGTTCTTCGTCAACGTACTCGGTTGCCCATTCAATACAGGAGAAATCGTTTATATCATCTGCCTCGTGGCTGCCGTTATCTGGGGCATCTACGAAACATACAATGCAACAGACAAGAACGTAAAGCGACAGAATATCGCCTTCATTCTGGGCTTCGGCATGCTCGGCATTCCATTCTACGGATACGGCTGGAGCGCAGTAATCTGCGGTGTGATAGTAATGGCTATCCTCTGGTTTATACTGGGATACAAGCGCAAGCAAGAAGTAACAACAGGCGTGGACGAGACAACGGGCATCACTAAGAAAAAGATGCAACTCTTGCCTCTCGTTTCTGCGCGCATCAAAAACACCGCTCTGCTCTGCATGCTGATGCTGATGATCGGCTATTCCAGCTATGCACTCATCGTAATCCGTTCTTCTGCCAACCCTCCTATGGATCAGAACTCTCCTGAGGATATCTTTACCTTAGGTAGCTACCTGAGCCGCGACCAGTATGGCGACCGTCCGCTGTTCTACGGCCAGGCATACACATCGCAGGTGGCACTCCAGGTGGAAGGCGACATGTGCAAACCTGAGATGAAGGAAGGCGCACCAGTATATCAGCGCAAGGAAAAAGCAACTGCAGACGAGAAGGACTCATACTTCATCGTAAGCCATAAGAACAAATACCAGTACGCTCAGAATATGTTCTTCCCTCGTATGTATGACGCAGCACATGCACAGGCTTACGAGGACTGGATGGGTGGCGTAGATGGCACAGAAGTGCCTTACGACAGATGCGGTGAAAACATCATGGTGAAGGTTCCTTCACAGGTGGACAACATCCGCTTCTTCCTCTCCTACCAGTGCAATTTTATGTACTGGCGTTACTTCATGTGGAACTTCGCTGGTCGCCAGAACGACATCCAGGGCAACGGAGAACCTGAGCACGGAAACTGGATAACCGGTTTCTCATTCATCGACGACTCGCTCTACGGTGATCAGAGTAAACTTCCAGATGACCTGAAGAACAACAAGGGGCACAACGTATTCTACTGTATGCCTCTGATACTCGGTCTCATCGGTCTCTTCTGGCAAGCATGGTACACACGCAAGCGCAAGGTAATCAAGAACGGAAAGGAAGTAGAAGAAATCCTTCCTATCGGTATCCAGCAGTTCTGGGTAGTGTTCTTCCTGTTCTTCATGACCGGTCTTGCCATCGTCATCTACCTGAACCAGACCCCAATGCAGCCACGTGAGCGCGACTACGCATACGCAGGATCATTCTACGCATACGCCATCTGGTGTGGTCTGGGTGTACTCGCCATCATCGACCTCCTGAAAAAGAAGGCGAAGTTGAGCGGTATCGCCATCTCTGCCATCGTAGCCGTCATCACTCTGCTCGTGCCAATACAAATGGCTTCCCAGACATGGGATGACCACGACCGCAGCAACCGCTATACTTGCCGTGATTTCGGACAGAACTATCTGATGTCACTCCAGGAGAAGGGAAATCCTATCATCTTCACTAACGGAGATAACGATACCTTCCCACTCTGGTACAATCAGGAGGTAGAAGGCGTAGGTACAGATGCTCGCGTTTGTAACCTGAGCTACTTGCAGACCGACTGGTACATCGACCAGATGAAGCGCCCTGCCTACAACTCTCCTTCAGTGCCAATCACATGGCCAAGACTTGATTTCTGTTCAGGAACCAATGAGTACGTAACTGTAGAACCAGGAGCAAAGCAGCAGATTCTCGAATTCTATAAGCAGAATCCAGAAGCAGCCAAGAAACAGTTTGGCGATGAACCGTTCGAACTGAAGAATGTGCTGAAATATTGGGTAAGAAGCAAGAATCCAGACCTGCACATTATTCCAACAGATACCCTCTACGTGACTATCGACAAGGAGGCTGTAAAGAAGAGTGGCATGATGATGGCTTCTGATACAATACCAGACAAGATGGTTATCTCTCTCGCAGGAAAGACCGCACTCTACAAGGGCGACCTGATGATGCTGGAAATGATAGCTCAATGCAACTGGGTACGCCCTATCTACGTAGCACTGACTGTAGGTGAGGACAACTACATGAATCTGGGTGACAACTTCGTACAGGAGGGTCTCGTAAACCGTATTACTCCTTTCACCACCAACAAACCAGGTGCTAAGAATTTCGATACCGAGAAGGCTTATCATAACATCATGACCCGTTTCAAGTTCGGCAATCTGAAACAGAAAGGACTCTACATCGACGAGACAACTATGCGTATGTGCTATACACACCGTCGCCTGCTCGCCCAGACAGCCCTCCAGTTGCTTTCAGAGCATAAGAACAAGAAGGCTATCGACATTCTGAAGAAAGCTGATGTTGAGATACCAGACTATAATGTGCCAATCGATTACATGAGTGGTGGTCTTGATATGGCTCGTGGATGGATACTCGCTGGGCAGAAGCAGAAGGCAGCTGAATACGTAGGCAAGGTTTGGAAAACTGCCAGCCAGTATCTGAGCTACTATCTGTCACTCGATGCCAACCGTTTCGCTCAGGCACAGAACGACTGCATCCGTCAGATCATGATTATGCAGAGCACCTGCGAGGTAGCAAGCATGGTAGATCAGAAGACTGCCAAGAAGTATGAAGACCAACTCAACAAGCTCTATACTTTGTATCACGGCAGAGGAGGTCAGATGCCAAATGCAGGAAATTAAGAGCAACTTTTACAAGGAGAAACTTTCTAATAAAGAAAGCCATTAGGAAAATTCAACTGGGATTTTCATGGGAATCCTAAACAAGGTTTCCCTATAAAGAGAGTTATTAAAAGAATTCTCTTGGCAAGATTCCAGAAAATTTCCAGTAAATGTATCTCTATATATAGAATAACATGATAGGGCGGCTTGAAAACTGCCCTATCATGTTATACAGATAATTAAAAAGGCCCTGTTCCAAAAACTGCAGGCATCAATCAAGTATTTTAACTCTATAAATTTACTAAAAGGCTCTAAACTCACAAGTAATAGAGCCTATTAGTTTTAAAAGACTCTAATTAAGAGGTTTCTCAAGGGAAAAGAGTCTATAAGCAAAAGGCTCCCATCAAGAGGATTTCTTTAGAGCATAGAGCCAATAAGTTTTATCAATTCATAAAAATAGGAATCAAATGTTCATAGAGCAACCAGCAAAATGGCTCCGATGGCTTTATCCGAAGGCAATCTGGAGAATGGACAAAAAAGAACATTCCGTTTATCTGACCTTTGACGATGGTCCGATACCAGAATCCACACCCATCATTCTCGAAATTTTGAGGAAATACAATGTGAAAGCAACTTTTTTCATGGTAGGAGAAAACGTACTGCGCCATCACGATTTGTACAACCAGATAGTAGAAGAAGGACACCAGGTGGGAAATCACACATTCAATCACATCGGAGCTTTCAAACACCGTGTCATCTCCTATGTGCTGAATACCAACAAAGCAAACGAATTGATTCACGCCCACTTGTTCAGACCTCCACATGGATGGATGAGACCAAGCGAATACTGGTGGCTGCACCGCACCTACAAGGTAATCATGTGGGATCTGGTGACACGAGACTATTCTAAATGGCTCACAGCTGAAGATGTGGTAAACAACGTGAAAAGATATGCCAGAAACGGCAGCATTATCACCTTCCACGACTCACTGAAAAGTATAGAAAAACTGAAAACAGCCTTGCCTCAATCCATCGAATGGCTAAGAGAACAAGGCTATGAATTTAAGACTTTTGAATAAGAAACAATGAAAAGAATAAATAGTTACAAGGCCGTAGCTTCTTTTGTGAGGGCTTTCTTCGAGGCGTACGCACGCGGTATCATCGACGCTACCGTAGGTGGAGATGACTTCAAGAAAAAGAATGATCCGAAAGAAATCAAACAGCTGATGCTCGACCACTATGGAGAGGTTAATCAATATTTCTTCGATGTTATGTTCTCTACACTTGTTCGTCTCAACTATAAGACAGCAGAGGAAGCTAACGAACGTATGAAGAAAAATTTCGAAGGAATGAAGGCAGCCGATCCCACCTTTGAGCCAAGCATGCTCGACTACCTACGTATCGCCTGCAAGAGTCCACAACTATACAAAGCAATGGAAAGTGAATATAAGCGCAATTTTACCTGGCTCTTACAAGGTAAATTCACTACTCTCGAAGAGCATGTGCGCGACTACACCCATGGCATCCTCATCAGCCTCGCTGACGAACCTATGGCCATCCATCTGTTGGTACGCATCATCGTAAAGGCATATGCTGCAGGATTGAAATGCGGTAGCAAGGAAGGCGAACAACATCAACTCCACATGCCTACCCTGCATGGAATGCTTCTCAACAATGTGAACATTCTGCTCAATGAAACTCCGCTCACAAGCAGTACGGAAGACCCAGTAGCACTCTTCAAGGAAGCCTGCAAGAATGAAGAGGAGAACATCAACGTATTATTTAATACGCTGAATGATGCCATGAAGGAACTGGCAGAAGAGTAAAATCTTACAAAAGAAAAAAGAAAGAAAAACATACCAAGGAAAAGAAAAATAGAGATAGAGAGCCCAAAAAGACTAAAGGAAGAAAAAAATAATAAGAAGACAGAAAAGGAAATAATAAAAAAGAAGAGGCCATACGGTAAATTACGGTATGACCTCTTCTTTTTTATCTAAACAGATAGATACAGACTACTGCATATCGTAAACTACCTGCATTAATTTCTTACCAAGTTCATCAGCCTGCTCCATGGTGGAAGCCTCGCTATATACACGGATGATAGGTTCAGTATTACTCTTACGCAAGTGAACCCACTTATCAGGGAAATCGAGCTTTACGCCATCAATATCAGTTACAGTAACATCCTTCTCCTGACCATACAGTTCCTTCACCTTCACCAAGATGGCATCCACATCGGTAGAAGGAGTAAGATCTATACGGTTCTTTGCGATAAAATAGTTAGGGAAGGAAGCACGAAGCTCACTAACCTTGCATCCCTTATGAGCCAGACTACTCAGGAAAAGAGCAATACCAACAAGGGCATCACGACCATAGTGACTCTCTGGGTAGATAACACCTCCATTGCCTTCACCACCAATTACAGCGTTGACATCCTTCATCTTGGTAGTAACATTCACCTCACCTACTGCAGCAGCTGTATATTTGCCACCATGCTTCTCCGTTACATCTCGTAGCGCACGAGTAGAAGAAAGGTTGCTAACCGTGTTACCAGGAGTTTTGCTCAATACATAATCTGCAACGCTTACCAATGTATATTCCTCGCCAAACATCTTGCCATCCTCACAGATGAAAGCCAGTCGGTCAACATCAGGATCCACAACGATACCCATATTGTATCCACCCTTCTTCAATTCATCCATGATACCACCAAGGTTCTTCTCTAATGGCTCAGGATTGTGAGCAAAGTCGCCATTCGCAACCCCATTCAAAAAGGTATATTCTACACCAAGAGCATCCAGCAATTCAGGAAGTATAATACCACCTACTGAGTTGATAGAATCTACACAAACCTTGAAATGAGCATTCTTAATAGCCTCTACGTCCACAAGTTTCAGAGCAAGTACAGAATCAATGTGACGCTTGTTGTAAGAATTGTCTTCAGTATATTTTCCAAGATGATCTACATCGGCATATTCAAAATCTTCCTTCTCAGCAATACTCAACACCTCATTACCATTAGCAGCAGTCAAGAACTCACCCTTCTCGTTAAGAAGTTTAAGAGCATTCCACTGACGGGGATTATGAGAAGCGGTGATGATGATACCACCGGCTGCACCACTCATAGTAACAGCAAGTTCGGTAGTAGGAGTAGTAGCCAAACCGATGTTAAGCACATCGTAGCCCATACCCATCAAAGTACCACAAACTACATTCTTTACCATCTCTCCTGAGATACGCGCATCACGTCCTACCACGATTGTATTACTCTTAGAAGCACCACTACGACGAATGAAAGTAGCGTAAGCAGAAGTAAATTTCACGATATCGAGGGGATTCAACGTATCGCCTGCTGGTCCGCCAATAGTACCACGGATACCAGAGATTGACTTAATTAATGTCATAAAACACCTTATTTAATATTTTTATCGTTTACTATAGAAAATAAAGATGCAGAAAGGCCTTAACGTCCCTTCTGCAATGTCATATCATAAAAATAGGCATTCACATTGGCTGATGCCTGAGTAGAACCATAAGTATGAGGAATCAGGAGGCGCACATGAGCAATCTTCTCGCCCTCAGCATTTCCACGACCTATCTTTACCCAACTGAATGGAATAAGCCATCCAGAAGGAATAGTACTGCTATAACTACCAGTATAAGAACTGTAATTATAAGCCCAACCAAAAACACTCTTGTTAGGCTCCACAAGATAGCCAGTAAATGTACCGGAAGTATTCGTTACTCTCAATTTATCAACATAGTATGAAGACGCCTGAAGATTATTACTCAGACTAAGAGACTGATCTGATATATTGGCACGAGTATTGATATTATACTCATCAAAACGTACCAAAACTTCCTCAGATTTACCTTGCTGTATATAGTCACCGCAGCCCTGCTCTACTACTTGCATATAGATACCATTACTCTCAAAGAGTACATATTCGTTCTTTTCTGCTGAGGTATCAGTCAAAACAATAGCAGGATTTGTCTTCTTAGCTTCCCAGCGCTCCTTGAATTGCTTCTCGTTTATCACCGTAATTTTTTCATTACGGAGGAAAGCATTGATAGAATCACGCTCTCTATTTCGCTGATCTGCGTATGTCTCTGAATCGTTACATGCCGCCATCGAAAAGAGGGCAGCAAAGGCTATTACTATAAATAAAAATTTCTTCATTACCTAAATTATATTCATTTTAGTGGCAAAGGTACAAAAAAGATAACAGACTACCGAGAGATAATAGGTGATTTTATTATTATTTATCACTTATTACCATCCAAACGATAGTCTTTATCCAATACTTAACATAATTATCGCTATTATTGCAACAAATGAGCATAGGCCTCTATTGCCTTGCATGCTATCTGTTCTGCCTCTTCTATCGTAGTCATCAACTTACCGCCTGAGGCATTAAGGTGACCTCCGCCATTGAAAAACTTGGCTGCAACCTCATTACAAGGAAAATCGTCTACCGAACGAAGACTCACCAGCACGCGGTTCTTTACCTCTGTGTCTTCGCGCAAAGATATCGAGAATTTAAGGTCACGAATACGCAGCGGTTCATTTACCAATCCTTCCAAATCGCCTTTTATGAAATGATATTGCTCCATCTCCTTGCGAGTAACACAATAATAAGAGGCATGTAAATTTTCAAAAACACGCAGTTTCTTATCCATGATATGCCCGCGGAAACGGATAGAATTGGTAGAATAATTATTGAAAACCTTGCGGTAAATTTTGTCCTTATCTATGTTCTTGGTTAGCAGTTCACTGATAATAAGATAGATAACGGGTTCATTAGAATTATAGACAAAACCTCCAGTGTCTGTCATCATGCCACAGTAAATGCATGTAGCCCATTGGTTACCCATCTGAGTAAAACCATCAAGTTGCCAAACGATTCTGAATATCAATTCACTCGTACTACTCATATGAGGATGAGAAATAAGTAAATCTACAGACATAAAAGGATCCAGATGATGGTCTATCATCACCTTCTTACCCTGATAAGATGTAAGAACTGGTTCCATCTCATCAAGACGGCTGGCACCATTGAAATCCAAACAGAAAACCAGATCTGCATTAGTAAAGGCTGCTTTAACTGCTTCCGGTTGCTTATCATAGCGAATAATTTCTTCTGTTCCAGGAAGCCAACTTATGGCATCTGGTATCATATCTGGTACACAGATTGTGGAATTCTTGCCCAAGGACTGCAAATAATAAAACCAGCCCAAGGAAGAACCTATCGCATCACCATCAGGTGACTTATGACAACATATTACTATACGATGAGAAGCCGCTATCATCTCTCGAAGGGTAGCGGCTTCTTGTTCTTTTAATATATTTATCTCCATGAAAGAAATATATTTACTGAAAAAGATTAGGATAAACGAATTTATCTTATCAAAAGTACTTATTAGAAAAGTTTGTTTGGATAAACACCCTCATCTATCAGACTCTGAATCTTCTCAACTACGCTCTGGCGGTCTGCTGAGTACGTTACACCAAACCACTTACTTGTAGTATCCAAAACCTTGACAGTAGAAGTACCTTCATTAATCAGTTTGTTGACCATCAACGGGATAAAGAACTCAGCTTTCTTGTTCTCCATATTCTTAGGATTGCTCAGGAACTCTTTGAAATAAGCCTCACTGTGCTCGAAATAGTCAGGAGTAAAGCCCCATACGTTCATAGAAACTGGAGTATTGTCACCTACAGCTACCCACTGTCCTTCTTCGTCCTTATAAGATACCTTACCATCAATACGCATAATCTCTGTACGCTCTACACAAGTAGTCAGATTCTCATCTGCATCCTTAGAGCAAATACCACGTGCAACAGTACCATTGTCGCTCAAAGTATTGCCTACACGGAAACCTACCATTGCATAGCGATTCTTGCTACCCTCTGGAAGTTCAGAAAGGAACTTGCCGATTACCATAAAGCAATCACGATTATAGAAATCATCACAGTTGATAACACAGAAAGGCTCGTTGATAACATCTTTAGCCATCAATACGGCATGATTGGTACCCCAAGGCTTCTCACGGCCTTCTGGTACAGAAAAGCCTTCAGGAAGTGCATCCAAAGACTGAAAACAGAGTTCTGCAGGAATATGTCCTTCATATTTTGAAAGAATCTTCTCACGGAACTGATCCTCGAAATCCTTGCGGATTACAAAAACAATTTTACCGAAACCTGCCTGGATTGCATCATAAATGCTATAATCCATGATAGTCTCACCGTTAGGACCTAGACCATCAAGCTGTTTCAAACCACCGTAGCGGCTACCCCTGCCTGCCGCTAAAAGCAATAGTGTTGGCTTCATATTATTTATTAATTAATAGTTGATAGTTTAATACCGACTGCAAAAGTACTAAAAATTTTGCGAGTGCCACTATATTTTCTCCTTTTTTTTTGATTTAAATCAAATAAAAGTAAAAGTTCTGTCGTTTTATAGCATTCAATGAACAATTTACTATATTCAGAAAAACATTTTACTGTATTCCGAGAAACGCCTACAACATTCTAAATGCGATGTTCAAAAATAATTTTCGACATCTATAGAAACTTTTGTCGATATCTACAGAAACTTATTCTGGTATTTCTAAAATTCCGGCATTCCTAGAAAGGATAGCCCACGGCAAAATGGAAACTATGAGAATCTTTGAATCGGTGAATATTATAAAATCCGTTCTTGCCAGTTTCGTAAGGAAGATGCAATCCAAGTCCCCAATCCAGACGAATCACAAACATTCCCATGTCATATCTGACACCAACACCCGTACCCACAGCCATCTGTTTAAAAAAGTTTCGGGCATAAAATTTTCCATTTTCGCTATACTCCTCTTCATGGATATTCCAGACATTACCCATATCCAGAAATATTGCACCATACAAATCACCCCAAATTCTTGGTCTATATTCCAGATTGGCAACAAACTTAATGTCACCCGTCTGGTCTATATAAGAGAACTTACTATTAGCAGGCGCAAATTTGCCCGGTCCGATACTTCTTACATTGAAAGCTCGGATGCTATTGGCTCCTCCTACATAGAACTGCTCATAATAAGGAGCTTTTTCCGTATTTCCATAACTCCAGACTACACCAGCATTCAAATGCCCAACAAGCGTGGATTTTTCCGTCAACTTCCAATATTTTACGAAATCAGTCTCTAACTTAAGAAATTGTGCAAAAGGATTTTTAAACATCTGCTTATCCTTATCATTCCATTTTTTGCCTGCTATCAGATAACCTGTTGCCAAGACATTACCAGCTTCACTCACCGTAGTAGACCAGGTGATAGGATGACGATAGTTGAGCGGACTATTATAGGTATAGGTATAGCTCATCTTTGGCACAAACTGATCGCGCATAGATATCTGGAGATACGGATGCTTTGCTAATACGCTATCAAAAGCTGCCGTTCGAGCATTCATGTACTCGTAAGAAAGGACAAGAGGACTGAATGAATGATGATGCTGCGAAGAAGTGGACCAGTTATATGTCAATTCGCCAGACACAACATGACGACGAAAATAACTTGCCCTATTTAGCACATTCATAGAAGTCTTGACGGTAGTTGTCGGAGTTCCATAAAAACTTCGTGGAAAACGCCCCGCCCTGAAGCGTCGCTCGTTCTGAGCCATTGTGCGAAACATATTCCAAGGAGTTATGATTCGTGGGAAAGATAATGAAATATCCGAACCATACTCATAGGAATTTATATGAGTTGATTTTGCACCTTCTTGTTGTATCGTCTGCCATTCATAGGAACCATGCAAGTTGACATCCAGTTTTTCTCCACCTTTAAAGGCATTTCTCTTTGTCAAACCTATCACAAGTTCAGGTCCTACTCGTCCTGTAGTCTTTCCCTTTGCATTCGCCTCGATATAGAAATCATAGGGTTTGTCAAATACCAAGTCGATAGTCGCATCCAATGTATCACACAGGGATACACAGGAATCATTTACCAACACCCTGTCATTAGAAGAAAGACGTGGCGAAAACTGAATACTGGTATAGCTAAACAATCCCATTGCCTGCAGATGATTTTTAGCAGCCTCCTCATTTTCTATCTTATAGAGACGGTTTGGGAAAAGCTTTAAGTCTTTCAAAACAACTCCTGCACGTATCGGCATCTTTCGTCCATTATAGTAAAATTCCAGCTTGCCCCTTACGAAAGAATCTTTCAATTCTTCCATAAAATTTCTTTTAAAATTGAATTTCACATGACCAATGTACCATTTGCGCAAAGCCATAGTATCAATGCTGTCGGCCATAATCAGACGAACTTCTGCCTTACCCGGCGTTCCTAAAGTATCAGCCAGATAAGATGCATATCCATTTTTATAAAAATAATAACCATTATTACGGAACAACCGGGTAATACGCTGACGTTCCTCTTCGAGCCGAGAGACATTAAATGGCGAACCTGTTCGGATAACAGCCAGGTTTCGGGTAGAATCTATCAGTTGCTGACCTTCATTCGGGAATCCAAGATACTTGACAGTATCAAGCGTCCAAAGATGTCCCATATCTACATGATAAGCAACTTTAGCTTTTTTCGGATTGTTGTCAGTAATAACATCGTAAGTAACTTTACCATTAAAATAACCATACTTGTCCAACTGATTTTCTGCAACCTGCGCACGAAGTTGAGGATTTACATTCGACATCAGCTTCGGTTTAGAACCAAAAGCCTTTGTTATCCATTTAGCAACACCTCCTTCTGACTGCGAAAAGGCATTCCATATCCATAATCTTACGGGGAAAGGAGTACGATAATAACTACTTCCAAAAAGAGCACCATTTGGAGCCGAAGCCAGCACATTCTCCATTTCCAACATTGTAGAATCTGCATAGCCCGATTTTTCGTAATTAGAATATTCAATAGGCTTCAATCCCGTAAAAAGCTGCTGCCCCTCTTTTAATGCACTCGTAGAAGAACATGCCAGCAAAAAAGGTATTGACATTATTAATGTCAACACATATATAATAATGTATAATTTACTCTTTCTCATAATCATTCATTAACCAAAGATAACCAAGAGGTATTTTATTACAGCTTCTCTCTCAACGGATCAAAGAATCGAGGCTTTACAGAAGTACTATCCTCCATTTTTTTTCTCACTATAGTATCTTGTCTGACATTTTCAACTGGAACATCTTGTTTTTCCGTCTTGAAACGGAAAATATCCTTGAAGTGTTGTAACTTTCTGCGCCACATAAAACCAACGCCATATTCACCGACCAGGCCTTCCAACCAATCGTATGTGTTGTTGTTATAAAAAGCACGAATATACTGCGAAGCACCTTCATTAAGTCTATATTGCAGCTCTACATTATTGAAGAACGAATCGTTATTTCCAGCATTCTCCATTTCTGCTCCAGAAGAAACTTTTCCACCTATGGTGAAACTCAAACGATTATTGAAGAAACGTTTGGCAAACTTGAAATTATAGTCTGTATGCAAAGCTCCGGAAGCGTTCGTAGAATTATCCACGCTCATACCAAGATCCAGTCCCAAAGATCGCATGGCAGAACCTGCAATATTATTGATTTCCGAGTTCAAGAAACTACTCAAGGCACTGTTCATAGAGAAATCGCTGGTATTTCCACCAGAAAGATACATACCAGATGCAAGCATCGTAACTGCAATTTTACCTCGTTCCTCAATACTCATTGTATTCAATTCATCCTGCATTGTCATATCATTAGGAGCAGAAATGATAAACTGAATACCTGGCTTACCCAATGTCTGGGTCAACTTCACACCACACACAAAATCCACAGAGCGACCTGTTCCCTGTCCCTCATTAACAGTAGATTTCATATTTTCTGTCGCAGTAATATTAAGAATAGGATTGAAAGGATCACCCGTAAACTCAAGGTAACTGCCATCTTGTATGGTAAAGGTCTTCAATGGAATAATTGGCAATGAGTACTTCATCGCTCCATTATTTAATGTATATTTACCAGTCAACCGAATATTATCGACAGGGTTATATTTCATTTGCAAGTCACCGCCACCCATCAAATCTATATAGTTCGTCTTTTCTTCATTCAGAGCACACAGAATATGAGCAGATTCATCAATAGACATACTGAGCATCATATCAAATCCTTCAATGGCTGGACGCACAATAGTCTCTTCCTTACCACTCTTAAAATCAGTGAACTTCACCAACTCATCCAACTGAGAATCGGTTGACAGTTCTGATTCACGTAAGACATAAGTCATATCTGTATTTCCCAACACATCCAATTTTCCACGCATCTGAAGGCTGGTCAAAGGCCCTTTCATCATTGCAAAGAAATTGACATAAGCTTTACCAAATGCCTCAGAGCGCAAATTCTCCTTAGCATCTATCAAAAGGAAGTTCTGAGCTCTCATACGTAAGTCGAGCATCATTCTGTCCACATTAGAGAAATCCAGATTTCCTTGCAGATTTAGCGGACTCTCATTGTTTGCATACATCATGAAGTTTTCGAAGAGTAACTTGCTATCTACGATACGCACAGGATCATCGTCAAAACGCATAGAAATTCCATACGGTTCACTTATCAGATATGCAGAATCCAGATAAACCTCACCTTCTACATGCGGTTTATTCAGAGCACCCTTTACAGCAAGTTCACCTTCCCCATATCCTTTCAAACCAAGCAACTGGTCTGGAACAAATCCATTGATAAAGTGAAGCGGAATCTTATCAAGCCCTACAGTAGCATCAAGATATCCGGCTCCTTCAGACTGATAGGTACCCTTAACTGTTGCTACATCCTCACCCTCATAAGTCAGAATGCCATCTACATAATGAGAACCATCGCTCTTAGGCATATAGACAAATTCAGACCCAACATCGCCCATCGGACATTTCTCATAGACAAGGTTATCAATCTTCAGATTAGAAGAAACAGAAAGTTCTTCCTTTGTCTGAATAACGTGGAAGTCACCATCCATGATGCCAGAAATATCAGGCATATAAGGAATGACGCTCAGAACCTTATCCAGGTTGAATTTACTCAAACTGACCGTTATATCCTGCAATGCGTCCTCATTTTCATCATTAGAATAGACTCGCACGCCCATACCACCAGAAGCAGTCAACAACAGATTAGCCGATACTCTCTGGTCATCAGAGAGCATCAAGTAATTATCAGCATTAGCCTTAAACTTCTTATAGCCAAGAATTGGATGCGTATCCGTAAGTGAAACTTTGATTCCATTATCCTGCATCAAAGCCGCTAATCCTACATCAAGACCTAATTTATTATTGGCATCATAGAGTTTTGCCTTAATATTCGAACCTTTTTCCTGCAATTCACCATCCACCAAGGCACGGAAAACATATTGTGGATTTTTCTTATTATTTTCAATTCTTGCAGAATAGCGGATGGTGTCACCCTTAGTATGCACAAGAGCACGTATCGTATCCAACTGAACACCTTGGACCACCATAGAATCAACATGAAAAAATCCATTTAATCCCATAACAGGAGAGGCACTCAGATCCATCTCTATAGTTTTAAACTGATATCCACAATATTCGATGTAACGGGAAATAAAATTATTTTTTCCTGAAGAAAGATAAATATGCCCTAAAGGAAAATTCTGGCGAAGACGAATCTGGTCTATCTTGCGATTCTTCATCTGACTGAATATTTCTCGTTGCAATCCATCTATATGTCCAAGCAGTTTTTTATACCCTCCATGAGCATCCATATTAAGATGAAAATCACCACAATCTACAATAGCATGAGTTGTATCCTTACGCGTGAACACATCCAAGAGAACATCTACAGGTCGATAAACTTTATCTGCTGTACGCAAAGTAATATCACCCACAGAAGCTTGAAGATTATAAAAATCTTTCAAATCAGTATTGACATCCATGTAGCCACACAAAGCTGCCTTCATCGGTTTTTCTACCAATTGCAACAGATAAAGGTCTGCCTGTCGCACATCGGCTTTTATTGTAGCCTGCACCTTCTTCTTATTAGTCAGTGCATCCAAACTTACCAACCCTGTAAGAAATTGATTTTTACTATCCACATCAGCATGCGCCTTTCCGTGAGCAACATGAGCAATCGCCAGTACATTATTTATCTTATATTTCCCATAATGAACTGAAGATACTTGAGCCTTAGCAGCCAAACGGGTGGAAGGTGACAAGAAATCAGTACCCACTCCTTTGGCTTTTATATTACCACTAAAAGCATACAAATCCTGTTTTGGAAGGAAATGCTTCGCCTGAACATTCTTGGCCTGAATTTTGGCATCGTAAGCCAGACGTCCCAAATCTATTCCACCAGTAGAGTTAGTTTTTGCGATAACAGAAGCATCTATATTCAAACTACCTCTGTCCTCAGTTAAAGCCAACTTGGTAGCATATCGTTGACCATCAACATTTATATTTCCCTTAATTCCAATACCATTAGGAACACATATTTCTTTCATCAAAGAAGGCTCCAACATGGCTGTAATGAAACCTAAGTTGTAGGTACGAGCATTTAAGTTGACATTTGCCTTCAACTTATTCATATCCGTCAAACTGCCCAATGTTCCATGGGCGGAAATTTCAAAGGCAGAAGGTAAGACAGCCTTCAACCCATCAAAGGCCAATTGCTGCAAGTTTCCTTTTACCGATCCTTTCAACTTAAGAGGGTAATAAGGCCACAGTTTTTTCATTTTTTCAGGCATTGCATCGCCTGCAAAAAGCATCAAATCAGATTTACCCAGACTTCCATCAATCAATGCAGCGAGATGCCCAGGATTACTCTCAGCGAAAGCATCCATATCCATATCCACAGTAGCCTTCAACTGTGATACAGGAGTCTTGAGATAAAAATCCGGCAATGCTAATTTGGTAGAATCCATCACGAATCTACCATTCATTTGCGATATAGACAAGCCGCTCTTTTCCTTAAATTGCGCCTCACGAATTTTGACATCTATTTTGGAATCACAATAATAGAACGAATCCGCCTTCAAATTCATCCCAGATAAAGCCAGATGATTGAAGTCTATACCAGAAACGGGCTTTTCGAAATTATTGTCATAAGAGACCCATCCGTTTTCCCAATCCAACTTCTTAACCTGATATAATCCTTTGAAAAGATCAAGATACGTTTCTTGAGCTAACGCATTTCCAAAATAAGTACTTACCTGAAGAGTATCCCCAGGCATATGCAACGTAAGATTAGTGTTTTTTAATTTCAGCTTTTGTAGATTGATTTTCCAAAAGTTTTCACTTGGGGCAGTATCTGCAGGTACAGTATCGCTTAGTTCAACAGCCAATTTAGCATCAGCGAGCAATGCATTCTCTACTAAAACATGCTCATTGGCTAAATCAATACCATGTGCCTGGACACTAAGTTTTCCGACATTTCCTTTGATACGCGCCTCGTGAATAAAATTGGCAGTATTCACTTTCATTCCATCGAAATCCAACTGATCAACCATCACTTGACTATGGAAAATAGGCATCAGTTGAACATCAACTATCATTTTTCTAATGTCAGCAATAGTATCTTTTTTTCCACGCAATGAAAGATTAGTGCTATTTTTAAGAGAGTCTATAGGTTGCAGAATCTGCACACCTTCCACGCCAAGCCGTAAAGGAAATACCAGCTTTACGTGATCCACAGTAACATCCATGCCCGTAGATTCAGAAGCATACGCTGCCACTTGCCTTACTGCCCAATTCTGAACGGGTGGCAAATAAAGCATAACAGCAAGTATCATGATGAGGAGTATCGGAGAAAAGAGAATGAAAACACTCCATTTGATATACTTCTTCATAGGCATAAAGGTTTAGATGACTAAAACACTTCTAAATTGGTGCTATCGCTCGCCATAGATTATCATCCGGCAACGGAGCTTCAATTGATATCAACTCCTTAGATACAGGATGTAGGAATTCAACATGATGAGATAAAAGACAAATACTTCCATCAGGATTGCTACGTGGGGAACCATATTTCAAATCTCCCTTGATAGGACACCCCATTTTAGCAAGTTGACATCTTATCTGATGATGACGGCCAGTCATAAGGTTCACTTCCAATAATGTATAATTGTCTGTACGACCAATTACTTTGTATTTTAGAATTGCTTTCTTGGAATTTTTCACCTCATGATCATAAGCATAACTTTTATTCTGCTTTTCATTTCTCACTATCCAATGAGTCAAAGTCGCCTCTGACTCCTTAGGCGTATTCTTTGTTATTGCCCAATAAGTCTTATGCACATCTCCATCACGGAACATATTATTCAAACGCGAAAGAGCTTTAGACGTTTTGGCAAAAACTACAAGCCCAGCAACAGGGCGATCAAGGCGATGTACCACACCCAGGAAAACATTTCCCGGTTTGTGGTACTTGTCCTTAATATATTTTTTCACAGTCTCCGAGAGAGGCTCATCACCGGTTTTATCACCTTGAACGATTTCACCACTTCTCTTGGAGACTATTATAATATGGTTGTCTTCGTAAACTACCTGCATTATTTTTTTAATAAAGGATAGATTACATATTCATACCACCATCGATCTGGATAACCTGACCACTTACATAGCTTGACATATCAGAAGCGAGGAAAAGGCAAACGTTAGCGATATCCTCAGTCTGACCACCGCGACGCAAAGGAATCTTCTTCATCCAATCCTTACGTATATCCTCTGGCAACTGTGCAGTCATAGCAGTCTCAATAAAACCAGGAGCAACGGCATTAGCACGTACGCCCTTAGGACCCAACTCCTGAGCAATAGACTTAGCAAGCGCAATCATACCAGCTTTAGAAGCAGCATAGTTACACTGACCAGCATTACCATGTACACCTACAACAGAAGCCATATTAATGATAGAACCACCACGCTGGCGAAGCATAATAGGAGAACAAGCATGAATGAAATTGAAAGCAGACTTCAAGTTAACATTCAAAACTGCATCCCACTGAGCCTCACTCATACGAAGCATCAAACCATCCTTTGTAATACCTGCGTTATTTACGAGGACATCAATAGAGCCAAAGTCTTCATAAATCTGCTTAACGGTCTTCTGTGTCTCCTCAAAATCAGCAGCATTACCTGCATAAGCACGGCAAGTTACTCCAAGAGCTTCAATTTCTTTACGGGTAGCCTCCAAACCAGCTGCCATTTCGTCATTGAGTACAAGATCTGTAAAGGCGATATTAGCACCCTCAGAAGCAAATTTCATAGCGACAGCTTTACCAATGCCGCGTGCAGCACCTGTTATAAGGGCTGTCTTACCACTTAATAATCCCATTTTGTAAATATTTTAATTGAATTAGTACTTCTTTATCTATTCAGATAATATCAGATAATAAAAAATTCTCGAAATAATTAAAGTTTCAGACCGGATTTTCCTAAAGCACCATATACAACTTTGGCAACCAAAGGCCTACTAGACTCAACATTCAATCCATGTCCCAATCTGCCATAAATAAATGGAACTTCCAATCCTTTAATACAATAATGCGTAATATCCGCCACTAAGTCAACATTATCTATGTCGAATTCTCCTTCTTCCTTGCCTTCGGCATAAACACGTCTGAGAAGTTCTATTTCATCTTCATCAAAGTTTTTTCTTGCCTTTTCCACCATCCATATATTACGGAAGAATTCAGCTCTCAAGTTTCCATTACGCACTACGGTTTCCTTAATCATACTTAAATGCGTATAAATCAACTCAATAATCTTATCCTGTGGTCGGATTTTACTTGTAGCAACCTCATCCAGTTTATCAGAAAGGCGCTCCAATTCAGACTCTATCACAGCATAATACACATCTTCCTTTCTACTGAAATATGTATAAAGAGTGCGACGTCCTTTTCCAGAAGCCACAGCAATATCATTCATGGTAGTATTAGCAATACCATTCTTAGCGAATAGTTGTCTAGCGACATCTACCAATTTCTGTCTTGTTTTGGATATTGACATGATCAGATACCTCCATATTGATTTTAGTTGCACAATAATTTATCAATGTGCAAAAGTAGTAGTTTTATTCGACATAAGCAAAAAATAAGTGTTAAATCTTTGCACATGGGTAAAATTATTAGGCAATGAAGAAAAACTATAGAGATATAAAACAAAAAATGGTAAGAAGAAAACTTCTTACCATCATTTAGTTGCGGCGGCAGGACTCGAACATGCGACCTCCAGGTTATGAGCCTGGCGAGCTACCAACTGCTCCACACCGCGATATAACATTCATTTCTGAATTGCGAGTGCAAAGGTACTACTTTTTTTTGATCTAACCAAATAAAAATATCAAAATATCAATATTTTAACCGCTTTTAACCTTTTCCTTAATTATATTAGCATAAAAACAGAAATTTCATATAAAATAAGTGATAAAATGATAGAATGTCCTTGAGATTAAAGAAGATCATTAAAAAATCCGATCTGCCAGAAGCAAATCGGATCATATCAAAAAACTAATTACTTTTTCAAAAGTTTCATGACTTTCTCAAAATAGCGTTGCGTTCTCTTCACATTATAATGATTACCACCATTCCAAGCTCGAATTGCACGTTCTATACTATTAAGAGGATTGTAAGCTGACTGCAAAAGCAGAAACATTTCCTTAGACTTTGAAATACTAAATCTATCAGATAGTTTATAGCGCTTCTTCTATTCCTTTTTTTAAGAATATTATTGCATTCAGCAACACAGATAGGAGTAATTTGCATAACTCCCACAGAGGAACCACTTTTTGCGTATCGGTTACCTCCACTCTCAACCTGAATTATCGCCTCCATCACTGGATTCCAATCAAATTCATTAGAGGATGCATTTTCAATTGAATTTGTTTCAGCCGACGCTGAAACTACTTTTAATGTCAGCATAAAAATGCTAACTAATACCATTGTTATTCTCTTCATATTAATTATTTTATGGAACCTGAAAAGCTGAACTACAACATCAGTGATTTCGCGATGACAACTTATGAGAAAAAGAACGGTTGTCAGTCTCAGTTCCGTTAGATACCTTAACGGACAGTTATCTCAAAATATCGAAAAAACTATCCTTATTCTTATCGTTTGCAAAGGTACAAAAAAAAATCGAAATATGCAAGTAATCTATTGATTATCAACACTATTTTATAATTATGAAACACTTTTAAACA
>UMBW01002909.1_pt1 | contig 19286 bp, 10 predicted proteins | sample 1964071 | NCBI WGS metagenome assembly UMBW01 (sample SAMEA4835953, study PRJEB28245) | human gut metagenome | biome: gut microbiome; material: fecal sample | place: Denmark | collected 2008
GCAGCTATGCGAAGCCGGTGATCAAAAATAGTTGATACACCAGCTCGTTAGCCAATAGTAATCAGTGTGGTACCCTCCATCACGCTGTCGCCAGCGCTAACGCAGATGCCAGTCACAGTACCGTCGGCCTCGGCTGTAATGTTGTTTTCCATTTTCATAGCCTCGAGCACGAGTACAGTCTCGCCCTTCTTCACGCCCTGGCCTTCCTTCACCAATATTTTGGTTACAACGCCAGGCAGCGGAGCCTTGACGGGAGCGCCAGCGCCAGGACCGCTCTTGGCGGCGGCAGCAGGAGCAGCCGGTTCGGCAGCCGGTGCAGCAGCGGGTGCGGCAGAAGCGGCAGCAGCCTCGGTGCTTACAGTGGGCAGAGCCTCCTCAACGAGAGACGAGCCTTGCATTTCAACCTCGAAAGGAATGCCGTTCACTTCGACTTTAGCTTTCGAGCCTACGATGCTGTCGATGGTCACGTCGAACTGAGCACCGTTGATGGTATATTTGTATTGTTTCATTGCTAAATATTGCGCTATGTTTAGATTTGAGTCATCAGTTCGGCTGGGTTATTCCAGTTTGTACGATGATTTTTTACAGTGATAATACCCGGTTCGTCGTCGTGTACAATCTCCACTTCGTGCTCAATGAGTGCGAGCGAGATGGCAGCGGCGTAAGCCGGCATTTCGGCCTCGGTGGGTTTGGTGTGGTAGCCATCAACCAAGAAGTCGGCTATGGTGCCTTGCTTCTCGTCCAGGCGGATAGTGATGGTCTGCTCACCTAATTTATATTGAAAAGTCTTCATTGCAATTTAATTTGCCAATGGGTTAATGTGCCGATGCGTACCGTTGGTGCAATTTTGGGTTAACGGGTTGACTGGTTGACTGGTTAACAGGTAAGCAGCTTATATAACTTGGCAAACTTACCTGTCACCCTGTTAACTTGTCAACCTGTCACCCTGTTTGCTAATTCCGCCAACGCGTGACATTAGCATATTATTATAATGGAATATTGCCGTGCTTCTTGGCCGGGCGAGTTTCGCGTTTGTTTTCAAGCTGTGCGAGTGCTCGGCAGATGCGGAAACGTGTGTTACGCGGTTCGATCACATCATCCACGTAGCCATATTCGGCAGCCTTGTACGGGTTGGTAAAGAGGTCGTTGTACTCCTTCTCCTTCTCGGCAAGGAAAGCCTTGGGGTCCTCTTTCGTCTTAGCCTCTTTGCCATCGAGAATGGCCACGGCACCCGAAGCACCCATTACGGCAATCTCGGCCGAAGGCCAAGCATAGTTCAAGTCAGCCTTGAGCTGCTTGCAGCCCATCACAATGTGTGAGCCACCATAGCTCTTGCGCAGCGTTACAGTCACCTTGGGCACAGTAGCCTCGCCGTAAGCGTAGAGCAGTTTGGCACCATGGTCAATCACCGCGTTGTACTCCTGGCCAGTACCCGGCAAGAAGCCCGGCACGTCAACCAACGACACGATAGGAATGTTGAAGCAGTCGCAGAAACGTACAAAGCGAGCAGCCTTGCGCGATGCGTTGCAGTCGAGCACACCGGCATAAACGCTGGGTTGGTTAGCCACCACGCCCACGCTCTGACCATTGAAACGGGCAAAACCGATAATGATGTTGCGTGCAAAGTTGCGGTGCACCTCCATAAATTCGCCATTGTCCACCACAGCACCAATAACCTTGTACATGTCGTAAGCCATGTTGGGGTTGTCGGGTATGATTTCGTTCAGCAAGTCCTCTTTGCGGTCGATGGGGTCGGTGCACTCAATGCGTGGTGCACGCTCCATGTTGTTTTGCGGAATGAATGAGAGCAATTTGCGGATAATGCCGGCAAACTCCTCCTCAGTCTTGGCAGTAAAGTGGCACACACCACTCTTGGTAGAGTGAACGGCGGCACCGCCAAGGTCCTCCTGGGTCACGTCCTCGCCAGTTACCGTCTTAACCACCTTGGGGCCGGTCAAGAACATGTAGCTGATGCCTTCGAGCATAACCACAAAGTCGGTCAGTGCAGGTGAGTAAACGGCACCACCGGCGCAAGGGCCGCAGATACCCGAAATTTGGGGTACTACACCCGAAGCTTCGATGTTGCGCTGGAATATCTCGCCAAAGCCGGCCAGGGCGTTGATACCCTCCTGAATGCGGGCGCCACCCGAGTCGTTCAAACCGATGCAGGGTGCACCCATCTTCATACTCTGGTCCATCACCTTGCATATTTTCTGAGCCATGGTTTCAGACAAAGAACCACCGTTAACGGTGAAATCCTGTGCAAACACATATACCAAGCGGCCATTGATGGTACCGCTGCCGGCTACCACACCGTCGCCCAAAAATTGTTTCTTCTCCATGCCGAAGTTGTGGCAACGGTGGAGCTTGAACATATCCATTTCTTCGAAAGAACCCTTGTCGAGCAAGAGTTCGATGCGTTCGCGAGCCGTGGCCTTGCCTTTGGCATGTTGTTTTTCAATAGCCTTCTCGCCGCCACCGAGGCGGGCCTTTTGGCGAAGCTCAACGAGCTGTTTAATCTTTTTCAGTTGTTCACTCATAATGTTTGATGTGTGAAGGTGCAGGCGGTGCCTGCACATGATATTTTGCGCGTTGGCCGAAAGTTGAGTTAACCCATTATTCTGCCAACGGGTATTCTTTTGGGTGCAAAGATACGGAAAACCTCGCACACTTATGCCAAAAGTGTGCGGCTATTTTGCTAAATATACCCGTTGGCGGAATTTCAGGTTAACGAGTTAACAAGTTGACAGGTTAACAAGTAAGTATGCTATACACTTTATTATGTTACTGAAGTTTCGGATTCAGCCCGCGCTTGCTAAATCCGAAAGTTGAGTTTACTAATTCCGCCAATGCGTTAAATATGGCTTGCTCTTGCATCAAAGTTTGCCGCAGTCTGCCAAGTGTTGTGGTACGCTACGGGTGTTTGAGTGGCAGCATCGCCTTGCCGTGTGGTGTACGAACACGCTTTTCATTTTGTGCATTTCAGCTTGCGCGTGCACACGCATTTTGTTTTTTGCAAAACTGTCTGCACTCTGCACTTTTAGCTATATTTGTATTGATAATCAGTGTAATACGTAGTGTAGACAACTCCTGAAATAACCTACACTACCATCTGCACTACCTACACGCATGAGGCCGTCCGTTCTGTTACGACAGACCGTAATATCAGTCACGCCAGACAGAAAAATGTGTCGGATAAACTCAAAATCCGCTCTCCCTATACCGAAATACCCCGTTGGCACATGCCGTCAGGCCATGAGTGCAGACAATGACAAATCCGTGCAGACAAGTGTTACACGCGTGCAGAGAAAGAAACAAATATAGCTGTATGGTGAAACGTATACATGCTAATGGTCTCAAGCACCAAACGCTACCTCTAATGGGGGCGACGCGTCTCGCGTCGGGATTAAAGCAAGGACTTACAGACAGGCGTGTAATGAGTGCTGTCTGTGAGCCAGCAGTTAGTGTATGAAACATTGTATTTCCCCGCGGGACGAGGCTGCTGAAAAATGCCCGACGCGAGACGCGTCGCCCCCATTAGAGGTAGCGTTTGGTGTTCGAGTCCGTCGTATGTTCACGTTTTACCAAACGGCAATAAAAACAAAAGTAGTGCAGATAGCTATGAACGCTACCTACACTACTTTTTACTTTGATTATCAACGCTATTACACCCAAAAATGCAGAGTGCAGACAAAATGCTGCAAAAGTCTGTATGGGGAGTGCACAAGCGGTTTTTAGGTCAGTGCGTGCACACTTATTTCAGAACCTTGACCACCTTGCCTTGTTGCGTGCGTATAATGTTCACACCATGTTGCAGCTGCGTGATGCGTTGGCCCGATGGTGTGTAGATGGTGCCCCCCAGGGTGCTCATGTCAGAGGCATTCTCTGTTTCGGCATTGTTAATTCCTACGGCGGGGTAGGTTACGTCCACGTCGCTGCCGTCAATGCCCTTGATGGTGCAAAGGCTCCATATTGGGTGGTTGGCGTATGCCTGTGCATATTCGGGGTACACGCATAGTATGGTGCCGCGGTTGGGTTTGAGCCCATCAAAGCAGTCGGGACTTGCACCAACCATTGTCATGTTGTCTTGTCCGTCGTACCAAGGCATGTGGGCATAAATTGTGTCGAGCTGGCAACCCTGGAAAGTGTTGTAGAATATAGTGCCCATTGTTGATGGCAGACTGACTGTGCGTAAGTCACCGTCCACGAAAAGCATTTGGCCAAGCATGGTGGTGTGTTCGGGAAAGGCAATGGATTTTAATTTATTACACCCCACAAAGGCCCAGCGCATCACTACCAAATTGGTGTTACCATCGCGTGGTTCGAATATGACGCTATCAAGATTTTCGCAATCTTGTGCAAAGCATTCGGGCATGCGCAGCACGTCCTTGCCAATTATGATTTTGCGCAATTCGTTTTGTGACGAGAATGGGCCCAAGATAGATGCTTGGGCGTTGGCAGCCTCGTACTTGGCATTGTGAGCGCGGTAATCGAGGGTGCGCATCTCGCCTGAATTTCCTTCAAAGGTACCTTTATAGGCACTTGACCCGATGCGTGTTACAAATTCAGGTATTGTGACATGTTGCAAATTAGGGCAACCGCTGAAGGCAAAGTCTCCTATTTCGAGTGGCGTGTCGTCGGTACGTGGTGTGAAATCGATATCAGACAGTTTGTTCATGCCGCAGAACAGTCGGGTAGGTAGTTTCTCAACCTTCGGGCCAATGGTCACGTGTTCTATCGTTTTATCGCCATCGGTATACATGTCGGCATTTCGTGCGTTCCATACGATGTGTTTCAGCGAGTCATTGCGCATCCAGCCCACATAGCGCACATTTTCGGGTATGGTTATTTCGTTGAATAAGCAGTTTCCAAACACGCTTGTGCCAATGGAGTCGGTGCGCAGGGGAAAGGTGAAGTTTTTTGCCAAGGCTTTAGAACTTTCGAATGCGCGGCTGCCAAAGGTAAGTGGTAGTTCACTCTCTTCAAATTCAATTTTTGATAGTTGTGGACAATAGCTGAAGATTTCTTCAGGTAGGCGCCTTACGTCAGCTCCTACGTTAACGCTTTGTAGTGAATTACAGTTGTGGAAAAGATGGATTGCAGGCGTGTTGGTTACATTGTAGTCAACATGCTGGAGGTAATAGCAGCCTTTGAATGCGGATTGGCCCACGAAAGCATCTTTGCAAGGCACTGATATTGTGTCTGCATAGCAGCTTTCAAATGCATACTCGCCTATATATTTAAGGTTAGCAGGTAAGTCGACTTTGTTGCGCGTTTGGCAAAAAGCAAACGCTTCATTACCGATGCTGTCCACATATTCAGGTAGCTGTATGTTGATGATATTAGTGCCGTAAAAAGCAGATTGTCCGATGGTGAGTGGCAGACTGTCGGGACGTTCCTTGAAGTTCAGTGCCTGCAATTTTTTCGCCATATAGCAAATTCTGTTAGGAATACGTCTTACATTAGGCCCAATATTTAACGTTACGGGTGCGAACTGTGGACTTGTTTCGTCGGGCAGATTGTGAGCCAAATAATTCACAGTGCGCAATTTGGGGCAGTCAATAAACGACATTCCGTCACCATAATAGTTATAATATTCACCTTCCCATTTGTCTTCCAATGTGTCAACATATTCGCATTCAATGTCGGGAATGGTGATGCTTCTTAATTCTTCACTATTCAAGCCATAGCATTTCTTTAGCGTTGAAGGTATGGTTACTTTTTCAATTTTTGTACCATTAAATGCGAGGCCGTCAATAATCTCCAATCCGTCGGGCAGATTGACACCTGTAATGTTAGAGCCGAAAAAAGCTCTGAGACCGATACGGCGCAGCGACTGCGGCAGTACAACTTCGCGTTCGGCGGTGTAGTACGGCTCTTTTATTTGGACAAAATCGTCAATGATTTCGGTTGTGCCCTCTTTAATTACAAGTGGGTTGGGTGCATTCATATCCAAGTCGGCCGCAATGGCGCGGTTGCCCATATAGGCCACACCGCCGTTGGCCTTGAATTGCGCTTGAATCCAAGGCGTGTCTGCAAAGCTGGTGCTACATATTTTGTCGAGTCCGGAGAAGTCGGGCAGTTCAGCCAGTGCTGTACCCCTAAAGGCTTCTTTGCCTACAAAGCGCAAGTTGCTTGAGAACTTTACATTCTTCAAATTCTCGCAGGTAGAAAATGCGTAAGCAGGTATGCTGTCGATGCCCGAAATGTCTGCTTCGGAAATTTGTGTATTTGAAAAAGCCTTCGTGCCAAGTTCTGTAAGCAAACTGAAATCCAAGCGTTGAAGCCCGCTATTGCTGAAAGCGTGTTCCTCTACACATACAGGTTTTAACCCGTCGATATGTGTCAGCGATTTGCAGTCATCAAAGGCATATTGTTTTACTTCTTTGATGTTTGGAGAGCATGTAACAACCGAAAGTAATTCACAGTCAGATGCCATTTGGTAGCCCAAACTCTTTTGGTTGGCGGGCAAATAGAGCTTTTGAAGCGTGCTGCGTTGCACCTTGAATGCGCCGCTAAGATTCATGTCAAAGCAATCGTAGTAGCGGCACGAATATGCGAACATGTTACTGCTCACTTCTCGTACAAATTTGACGGTGTCTTGTGGCGAAAGGTAGTAGTCCACGCTGATGGCACTTTCGCCTCCACTGCCTCCATGTGCATAGCGTCCCCCATCAGGTGTCAGAATAGCATCAGAAAGGTCAATGGTCTGTAGATCCGAAAATTCAGGGTCTGCCTGGCTGAACATGCTGATGTCGACAGAGTTGATGGGGCCTTGCAATCTAAGGCGTTTGATGCTTGATATTTTTACGTTAGAGGCATCAAGCACATCGGGCAAGGTGCCTGCTTGGGTGAGTTTAACAGCTAATGAGTCGCCTTGTACAAAGACACCATTGTTGTCGTAGTCGTTGTTGGTGGCGGCAGTGGCTCTATATGCCGAAAAAGTGCAGATAGCCAGCGCAGCCAGAATGTGTGGTAAGGGTAATCGCATAGTGGTGTTAGGTGTTAATTGGTTAACTTTTGATTTTGTAACAGATGTATATGCAAAAATATGGCATTGTGTAGTGGTATGCCTCATTATAAATAATGATATTTCGGCACAGCTTATGGCAAATTATAGAAATATATGGTGTTTTGCTGCTTTCCTGCTCCAGACTTTAGACATAAAAGTGAGTTTTTTAACGACAGCGGAAAGGAGTATTGTGCATGGATTATTTATATTTGCATAGGTTGAGGCTCGGCATAATGCACAAGCAAGTTTGCTTGTTACCCCATTAACTCCCAAAATCAGCCAACGGTATAACATAGAATAATTGACAACAACACACCTTATGAACAAGATGACAACACTAATAGCCGCCTTTGGCATAAGCATGGGCGCCCCGGCACAGAGTTATGACAAACTGTGGCAGGAGGCCAAGGCACACGTTGATAACGACCTGCCCAAATCGGCCATTGAGGTGGTGAACAAAATACAGCAAAAGGCTGTGGCCGAGGGCAACGACGCGCAGCTGCTGCGCGTGATGCTCACGCAGCGTATGCTCGGTGCCGAATTGTCGGCCGACAGTGTGGCGCCATGGTTGCAGCGCATGGAGGCTGCTCTGGCTGCCGAAACAAAGCCTGCCATGCAAGCCCTGTGGCACGTGGCGTTGGCCAAATGCTATGAGGGAACCAGCTACGGGCAAGTGCTTGTAATTGACGGGAATACCTTGACGTATGATGCCCTGCAACAGCGGGCCACGACACACTATGAGGCCTCGTTGACCAACCTCGACGCACTGGCCGATGCGCGGGTGGATAACTATTTGCCCTTGTTTACTAAACACGAGGGCAGCGTTTGCTACCACAATGACTTGTTGCACGTGGTGTTAAACGACTATTGTGAGAGCGGCGTGACAAAACAAGGCGACAAACAGGCGTGGACTGAGAAAATTGCCGCCTTCTACAAGGCTCGCCATGCCAACGATGCCGCCCTGCTGCTGTCGCTGCGTGCACTGGAACAGCGTTACGAAAATGCCAGCGTGAAGGGCCGCATAGAGCACAACGCATACTATAAAGCTTTGTGCCAGCTGACAGACGAATATGCCGGCGCGGGCAGTTGTGTCAAGATTTATGAAGCCATGGTGGCCCTGCAAGCAAACTATGTGCAGGACGACGGACCGTATGCCGCACACAACGACAGTGTGCTGGTGGCGCAGGCCGAAAAAGGTATCAGTCTCAGCAAAAAAGGTAATGCAGCCAACGAATTGCGCAATTTCGTGGCGCGCATGACCGCCCCGGCCGTGTATGCCGATGGATTGCAGCGCGTGTGCTACCCTGGCAGCCAGTTGACGCTCGCTTTCAGAACACGGCATTTGCGTGAGGTTGAACTGCGGGTGACACGTTTGCCAAAATCTGCTGCCGAACTGCATGCTGCCGATAACGATGTGCTGAAGGCTCTGGCCAAAAAGGCCGGCAGTGGCGCTTGCACCATAACGCGGCTGCAACTGACCGGACAAACCGCCCCCTACGCCTGGCGCACCGACAGCGTGAGGTTTGAAGTGCCCAATGTGCCGGGTGTTTATTATGTAGAGCTTGTGGGCGATGGCAGGGTGCTTGAGCGCAGCACCATGGCGGTGAGCAGTTTGAGCGCCGTGCGCTTTGCCACGCCAGGAGGCAAAACCCGCATCACCATGGTAGACAGCCAGACGGGGCGCCCCGTGACGGGGGTGCAACTGACCGCCTACCGCTACGACAATAGCAGCCGCAAGTTGCGGCAGATAAGAACGTATGCCACCGATGCCGAGGGCAACGTAAGTTTGCAAACCGACGTCAACCGCTATGATGCTACGCTTTATGCCGCCACCACAGCCACCGATGCCGCATCGCCGTTGTTCAACATTAACGACATACGCTATTATGACACCCAGCGGCAGTGGGCCGAAACGCGTGTGCAGCTATATACCGACCGTGCTATATACCGACCGGGCCAAAAGGTGGCTTTTTCGGCAGTGGCTTTCACCCGTGAGGGCGATGTGCACCGGGTGCGGCCCGCCTTGCAACTGAAAGCCACATTGCGTAATGCCAACGGCAAGGTGGTGGACACCCTGTTGGTGCAGACCGATGCCTTTGGCACGGCGAGTGGCGAGTTCAACCTGCCGCAAGCCTGTCTGCCGGGACGCTTCAGCATAAGCGTGGACAGTCGCAGTGTGTCGGGGCGCAACTATTTCAGAGTGGAGGCGTATAAACGTCCAACTTTTACGGCCACCACGCAGCCTGTCAAGGCAGCCTATGCACTGGGCGACAGTGTGACGGTGGAAGGCGAGGCCAAAACCTACAGCGGGGTGGCAGTGGCCGATGCCCGGGTGCAGTACACTGTGCGCCGCACAGCATGGTTCTTTTACAACGATGACGAGATGGCGCCGCAAAGCGGTGAGACCACTACCGATGCCGAGGGACGCTTCAAGTTGCCCGTGTTGCTCGAAAGTCCTGAAAATGAAGCCGATGCCGCCTTGCCGCGTTACAACCGCTATGCTTATGTGGTGGACTACACCGTGACAGCCCCCAATGGCGAGACTGCACAAGGTTCGGCCACGCTGAATGTGGCCACGCGCAAGGCATGGCTCGAGGTGAGTGCGCCGCAAACCATTTACCGCCGCCAGGGTGCTGCGCTGCCCACATTCGGCATACGCCAGCTTAATGCGCAAGGCGAGAATATGGCTGCAAAGGGTACATTCGTACTGCGCAAGGGTGGGGAAGAGGTGGCCCGCGGTGTGTTCGATACCAACGAACCGCTTGCCATCAGCCAGCTGGCGCAGTTGCCCTCGGCACAGTACACGCTGAGTGTGCAAACTGCTGAGGCTGCGGCCGACACGGTGACCTTTACCCTGTTGCGCGACACCGACACCACCCCCGTGGTGGCCAACCAGCCCTTCTTCTTTTACAAAGAAACGGCCAACGATGGCGCGGCGGCACGCATAGTGGTAGGGTCCACCGAAAAGGACGCTTGCTTGTTTTACGATGTGGTGGCAGGCAACCGGGTGGTGGAGAGTCGCCGCATCATGCTCAACAACGAACTATTGCACCTGACCTTCGACTATAAAGAGGCGTATGGCGATGGTGCCGTGTTGTGTTTGGCCATGGTGCGCCACGGACAACTCTATGAGGAAAGTGTCAGTGTGGAAAAACCTAAACCAGACAAGCGCTTGCTGCTGCGTTGGACCTCGTTCCGTTCGCGTTTGACACCCGGACAGCAAGAGGAGTGGCGCGTGCAGATAACCCGTCCCGACGGCACACCGGCTGATGCGCAAATGATGGCCTGCCTTTATGATGCCTCGCTCGACGCGTTGGTCAAAAACACTTGGGCCGAATATGCCGTCAACTTTTACCGCTATTTGCCGTCACCCTTGTGGCAGACGAACAGGACAGTGCACGGTCTGGCATTGTATGGGGTGTATGACTACAAACGCCTGTCAGTGCCCGATGTGCAGTATAGCCGTTGGCGCAACGATTTGTTCAATTATGAGCGCGTGTACGAGTTGGCAGGCATTCGCCCCCGCCGTATGCGCACCATGGCCGCGTTAGAGGTGGACAAACCTATGATGATGTTGGCCAAGGCCAATGTGGCCACGGATATGTACGACGCGGGCGCGGCTGAAAGTGCAAGCAGCAATCAAAAGAAAGAAGCGGCTGGCGGTGCACCGCAACCGTTGCAAACGGCTGCGCCACGCACCAACTTTGCCGAAACGGCTTATTTCCGTCCGGCGCTGCGCACCAACAGCAAGGGCGAGGTGGTGATGGCATTCACCCTGCCCGAAAGCATGACGCAGTGGAACTTTGCGGCATTGGCCCACGACCGCGACATGAACCACGGACGGCTCGACACCACGGTGGTGGCGCGCAAGGACTTTATGGTAGAACCCGCCTTGCCGCGCTTTTTGCGTCAGGGCGACACGACCGATTTGCCCGTGAAGGTGACCAACCTGTCGGGCAAGGCTGTGTCGGCCACGCTCACTCTGACGCTGGGTGATGCGGTGAATGGCCAGCAGTATCACAAGGCCGATGCCAAGGTGATGTTGGCGCCGGGCGAAAGCCGGGTGTACACTTTCCCCTATCAAGCCAAGGGCAACGAGGGGGTGATGGTGTGCCGTGCCATGGCCCAAGGCAAGGGCTTTGCCGATGGCGAGGAGCACTACCTGCCCGTGCTGACCAACGAGGTGCAGGTGACACGCACATTGCCTTTTTCGCAAACAAAGGCCGGTGTGCTGACATTGCGCACCGACACCCTGTTTAATGTGGAGGGGGCAAGTCACCGCGCGTTGAGTGTAGAGGTGTCATCTAATCCCACTTGGTACGCCGTGACGGCACTCCCCGCACTGCAGGGCACCGATGGCTGTATCAGTGCCAACGATTGGGCCACCCGTTTTTATGCCATGGCCATTGGGCAGCAGGTGGCGCGCGATAATCCCGAAATAAAGGCTTTGGCCTCGGGCAGCAGCACGGCAGAACTTGATGCGCTGGCCAAACTGAAGGCTGAGGGCCTGACCGACCTTACGCCGTGGTTGCAGCAGGGTGCTGCCGAACAGGAGCGCGCCGAGGCTCTGCGCCAAATGTTTGATGTGGAGTTGACGGCTGCACGCATGGCCACTGCCATTGACAAACTGAAGACTTTGCAGCAGGCCGATGGTGCTTACAGCTGGTATCCCGGCATGGGCGGCAATGCCTATACTACGCTGGAGGTGGCCATACTGTTGGCACGCGTGGAGAACTTGACGAGCTGCCAGCAAGGGCACAGGCAGTTGGCACAGGCCATGGATTGGCTCAAGCAGTATATAGCCGGTGTGGTACGCGAAATGAAACGTGCAGAAAAGGAAACCGGGCACAAAGTGCTGCCAGGTGAACTGGCTATGCGCTATTTGTATTTGCTCACTCTGACGGGTGACAAACTTGACGATAATGCGTCGTACCTTGTGGCGCGCGCCGCTTTGCAGAACAAGGAATTTACCATGTATGGCAAGGCGGTGGCGGTGCAGGTGATGGCCCATTATGGCAAAAAGGCTGAGGCCGAATTGCTACTGAAAAGCTTGTTGGAACATACGGTGACGAAGGACAGCATGGGACGCTGGTTTGACACACCGCGCGCAGAGTGGTCGTGGCGCTCATACCGCATTCCTACCCAGTGTATGGCTATTGAGGCGCTGCACACCTTGGGCCATGAAATGGCGGCGGACGAAATGCGCTTGTGGCTGTTGCAGGCCAAGCGTACGCAGATGTGGGAAACCTCGCGCGCCTCGGCCGATGCGGTGTATGCGTTGCTTGCCACGGGTGGCAAACAGCAAGGTGTGATGCCTCTGGTCGAAAAGACTCCGGTGTATTACACGCTCTATAACCATAACAAGGTGGTGGGCTTTAATGCCAAGAGCCAGAGTAGTATGCCACAAACGGTTGGATATTTCAAGCAAACTTACACTGACGCTTCGGCCACCGGTGCCACGACTGTCAGACTGGACAAGCGCACTGACGGTTTGTCGTGGGGTAGTGTGTATGCCACTTTCTCAGCCCCGGCATCGCGTGTGTCAACTGAAGGAAAGGGCTTGCTGCTGACCCGCAAATTCGAGGTGAAACGGGGTGGCGAATGGGTGGCTGTGAATGGTACGACCACGTTGGTCAAGGGCGACCGGGTGCGTCAGGTATTTACCATCACGGCAGACCGCGACTACGATTTTGTGGCACTCTCGGCCTCGCGTCCGGCTTGTTTGCAACCGGCCCAGCCTCTGTCGGGGTATGCTTGGAACATGGCACTGCCTGCATATCGCGCTGTGCACGATGCCGCTACCGACTACTTTGTAGAGAAGGTGCGCAAAGGCACCCACCAGTTTGCAGAGGAACTGTTCGTTGACCGCACCGGCCAATTTGCCACAGGTGTTGCCACAGTCAGTTGCGTGTATGCGCCCGAATTTTGTGGCACGGCGGGAGAGGTGAAACTCATTACGCACTAAGCGTTGTGTGTGGCACACAAAAAGTGTCGCCCATTAAGAAGCTTGCAACTTCTTAATGGGCGACAATATTATATGTATGCACCGCTGTGAGGCGTAGCTTGGTTAACGGGTTAACCCGTTAACATGTAAACTTGTCAACAAGTCGTCGTACCCTCGTATTCCCATTTCCCCACAGGTTAACCCGTTAACATGTAAACTTGTCAACTTGTAAACTTGTCAACTATTAATATTACTTCTGCAGTTTCAGGCAAGCCCAGCCATCGAGCACATGCTCGTCGACAAGCGTGAGGCCCTGCTTCTGTGCCTCGGCTACGAGTTGCGGAATGTCAGTGTCGTAGAAACCGCTCATGTAGATAAAGCCACCCTGTTTCATGCGTGGCACGTAATACTTAAGGTCGTTAAGCAGAATGCCCAAATTGATGTTGGCAATGACAAGGTCGAACGGGCCCTTGTCAGCCAGCGATGAGGCATCGCCCAGCTCCACATCGATGTGGTCAAGATGGTTGAGGCCAATGTTCTCGCGCGAATTTTTGACACACCACTCGTCCACATCAATGCCCAGGCAGTGTTTGGCTCCGCGCATACGTGCCAAAATGGCCAATATGCTGGTGCCGCAACCCATGTCGAGCACTTCGAGCCCAGTGATGTCGTCGTTGAGCAAACGGCTTATCATTTGCGAGGTAGTGGCATGATGGCCTGTGCCAAACGACATCTGCGGATTGATGGTGATGCTGTATTCGGCCTTTGGCACATCGGTGTGGAATGTGCTGGCTATCACACAACGTCCGTCGACAACGAGGGGTTTGAAATAGTTCTTCTCCCATTCCTCGTTCCAGTCCTTGTCTTCGGCCTCCTGCATGGTGTAGGTTATTTCAACATCGGGCAGGGGGAATGCGGCCAGTGTTTGGTTGAGGGCGGTTTGGTCGAAGAGTGCCTTCTGAATGTAGCACTGGAAGTGGTCCTCGTCCAGCTTCTCCTCAAAGGTGGGGTCCTCGGGATTGGCGCAATGTGCCACGGCCGGGCGGTCGAGTTCGTCGGTATGTACAAAACTGTCAAAACCTATTTCGGCCAATACGGCCGACAACACGTCCTGCACGGCTTCGGTGGCCGGCCGGGTTGTAAAGGTAAATTCTAAGTATTGCATTTGATATGGGTTAAAATGGCGGTTGCGTTAAAATAGCAATAGGGACAATCATAACATGAGATTGATTGCCCCTATTGTTGCAGTAGTTAATTATGCGTTACTTTTCAGGCACGCGTTCGAGAATGGTCTTCACAAATTTCCAGTACTTCTCCACACTCGGAATGTTGCAACGCTCGTTGGGAGTGTGCGGTGAGCGCAGCGTAGGACCGAAGCTGACCAAATCCATGTGAGGACGCAAGGCACCAATTACGCCACATTCAAGTCCGGCGTGAACAACTGTCACGTTGCTCTCCTCGTTGAAGAGTTCGTGGTAGATGCCCTTCATGAGTTCGACAATCTCGCTCTTAGGGTTAGGCTGCCATGCAGGGTATTCGCCATCGGTTTCCACCTTCATGCCGGCCATTGAGAAGCAGCTTTCGAGTGTTTCGACGCAGCATTCGCGCATAGAGTCGCGTGATGAGCGGATAAGGATGAGGAATTTGGTGTGGCCTTCGCCAATTTCGACGATGGCGAGGTTAGACGATGTCTCGACAACCTCCTTGTTGTAAGGTATCATGCGGTAAACGCCATTGTGTACGGCGCAAAGCGCATCGACCAGGTTGTCCTGAATTTCGGCCGGTACGATGTAGGCAGGTAAAGCCACGTCCTCAACGTCCAGTTCGAGTGTTTGCTCAACAGGCTCGTACTCGTCTTTGAAGGTCTGGCGCCATTCGGCCACAACCTCTTTGAAAGCCTCCACATTCTCCTTAGGCAGTGTGAGCACTACTTCGGCAGAGCTTGGAATGGCGTTGCGCATATTGCCGCCCTTCCACTCAGCCAAGCAAGCTTCAAAGTTGGCAATGGCGTCCTGCACGAGGCGTGCCATGGCTTTGTTGGCGTTGCAGCGGCCCTCGTTGATTTCGAGGCCAGAGTGTCCGCCAAACAGCTTGTGGAGTGTTACCTTTACAGCGGCATCGTTGGTGTCAACCTCTTGAGGCTTGTACTCCAATGTGGCAGTCATGTTAACACCACCAGCAGAGCCGATAATCATTTCGCCTTCGGTTTCGTCGTCAAGGTTGAGCAATATGTCGCCTTCGATTACGTCGGCCTTCATGTGGTTGACACCATACATGGTAGTCTCTTCGTCGGCAGTGATGAAAGCTTCGACGGGGCCATGCTTCAGTGTGTCGTCCTCCATCACAGCCATGATGGTGGCTACAGCCATACCGTCGTCTGAACCCAATGTGGTGCCTTTGGCCTTAACCCAGTCGCCATCAATATAGGTCTGTATGGGGTCGGTCTCAAAGTTATGGGTCGAATCCTTGGTCTTTTGTGGCACCATGTCCATGTGGCCTTGCAGTGTAACCATCTTGCGGTTTTCCATGCCAGCAGAGGCAGGCTTGCGCATAATGATGTTGCCGGCCTCGTCCTTAAAGGCTTTTACGCCTTTGCTGGCAGCCCAGTCGAGCAAGAATTTTTGAACCTTTTCGAGGTGGCCCGAGGGACGGGGCACCTGCGTAAGCAAATCAAAGTTTTTCCAAATGGCCTGCGGTTGCAGGTTAGCAATTTCGCTCATGATGTTTATGTATTAAGAAAGTTTTTTACGATAGTTGACCCTTGCCCAACCAAATGCGCCGAGCAGTACGACAAGGGCCGTTTGTATGGTGTGTACCACCAGGGCAAACATGACTGCTTGCGGCTCGGCCACCCCGTAAAGCACCAGCATGGTTTTTACTGCAAAATGCCAAGGGCCCGCTCCGTTGGGAGTGGGCACAAGCACGGCAAAGGTGCCAACACAAAATATGAGAAATGCCGCCCCAACAGATAATGAGGTGGTAAAGTCGAAACAGAAAAATGCAATGTAGAAGTGCAGAAAATAGCCCACCCATATCAGCAGGCTATAAAACAAATATAAAGGCAGATTGTGCACCTTGCGCAGCGACAGAACGCCCTCCCACACCTCGTGCAGCATGTCGCGCCCTTTTTTGAACACGGCAAAGCGGCGTACTGCCACCAATGTGGCAATGACTGCAGCGCAGATGCAGATGAGTGTGACAATGTAGCCGGTGCCGGTAAAGCGGTGCAGAATGTCGTTGAGGTTGGTGCCCGTCTTGCACAAGAATTCCAAGAACTTGGGCAACTGCGACAAGAATGCCACGCCCGTGAAGATGAGCATAAGCAACGAGTCGACAAGCCTTTCGGTAACCACCGTGCCGAGCGATTTGGTGAACGATATGCCGTCACACTTTTTGAGAGTGCCGCAACGGGTTACTTCGCCCACACGCGGAATGACCAAGCTGGCAGCGTAGGACATGAAAATGGCGTCGGTGCAGGAGGTGCGGCGGGCATGCTCGCCAAGCGGGGCAAGGGCCATTCTCCATCGCCAGGCGCGTGCCATTTGTGGCAAAATGCCAAAGGCTAATGACAGCAGCATCCACCCCCAATTCATGTCATGCGTCACGCACTGCATGAACTCGTGCCAGTCGGTGGCGCGGTACATCCACCACAATATGCCGAAACCGAGCACAAATGGCAGTGATATTTGCAGTATGATTTTTAGCAGATGCTTCATTGTTTAGTAGTGAGTTGCGGCGCTAAAGGCAGTTTACATTCAAATAAAATGCTTACCTTTGCAGCGTTATATCATGATGGGCAATGATGCTTCAGGCAGATGCCAGTGTGCATTGCACTATTATGCAAAAGTAGAAAAAATATATCAGATGAAGTCTGTACGTCCTAAAAAATTTCTTGGTCAGCACTTCTTGACCCACCTGCCTACCGCGCAGGCCATTGCCGACACAGTAGATGCGTGTCCTGACATACCCATTCTTGAGGTTGGGCCCGGCATGGGCGTGATGACGCAGTTCATCATTCCCAAAAAACGAGAGTTTAAGGTCGTGGAGATTGATTTTGAGAGTGTGGCCTACTTACGCGAACACTTTCCTGAACTTGAGGACAACATCATCGAGGACGACTTTCTGAAAATGCACCTCGACCACACCTTCGACGGCCGTCCGTTTGTGCTCACTGGCAATTATCCCTACAACATCAGTAGCCAGATATTCTTCAAGATGCTCGACTACCGGCACCTCATTCCTTGCTGCACGGGCATGATACAGAAGGAGGTGGCTGAGCGTTTGGCCGCCAAACCGGGCTGCAAGGCATACGGCATATTGAGCGTGCTGGTGCAGCTGTACTACGATGTGGACTATTTGTTCACTGTTGAGCCTGGGGTGTTTAATCCGCCTCCCAAGGTGCGCAGCGCTGTGGTGCGCATGACGCGTAACCAGGTTACGGCTCCCGATTGCGATGAGCAGTTGTTGCGGCGGGTGGTTAAAACCACTTTCAACCAACGCCGCAAAATGATGCGCGGTTCAATCAAACCACTACTTCATGAGCTCGACCAGCGTCCCGGGGTTGCCGCCCCCGACCACACAGCGTTTTTGGCTCAGCCGCTGCTCACCCGCCGCCCTGAGCAATTATCGGTGCAGGAGTTCATTGACTTGACAAACCAGGTTAGTGCACACTATGCACAGTGAACAGCGCAAGCGTGACAGTTTGAATAATAACAGAATATACCATATACATATTTTATGAAAACCTATTTGGTGACAGGTGCCGCAGGCTTTATCGGTGCCAATTACTTGAAATACATCTTGGCCAAGCATGATGACATTCGTGTGGTGGTGCTCGACTTGCTTACTTATGCGGGCTACCTCGGTACCATTGCCGGTGACATTGACAATGAACGCTGCTATTTTGTAAAGGGTGATATTTGCGACCGCGGGCTGCTCGACCGCCTCTTTGCCGAATACCGCTTTGATGTGGTAGTGAATTTTGCAGCCGAAAGCCACGTAGACCGCAGTATCGAGAACCCGCAGCTCTTCCTCAACACCAATATCCTTGGCACACAGAATTTGCTTGATGCAGCACGTGCTGCATGGGTGATGGGTCGCGACGAACAGGGTTATCCCACGTGGCGCCCGGGTGTGCGCTACCATCAGGTGTCAACCGACGAGGTGTATGGCTCACTTGGGGCAGAGGGCTTCTTTACCGAAGATACACCGCTTTGTCCGCACAGCCCCTACAGCGCATCAAAAACATCGGCCGACCACTTTGTTTGTGCCTATCGCGACACTTACCACATGCCGGTGAGCATCACGCGTTGCTCAAACAACTATGGCCCTTACCAATTTCCTGAGAAACTCATTCCGCTCGTTATCAACAACATTCTTGAGGGCAAGCGTCTGCCAGTGTACGGCAAGGGCGAGAATATTCGCGACTGGCTGTATGTTGAGGACCACTGCAAGGCCATTGACATGGTGATAACAAAGGGCGCTAATGGCTCAATTTACAATGTAGGCGGTCATAATGAGCGTCAGAATATTCAGATTGTCAAAATCATCATACGCACCATTCACGATATCATGCAGCAGGAACCGCAGTTCCGTGCCTTGCTCAAGAAGCAGGTACGTGGTGCCGATGGCCAAATCAGCATAGACTGGATTAACGATGACTTGATAACCTTTGTAAAGGACCGCCTTGGCCATGACCAGCGCTATGGCATTGATCCCTCAAAAATCAAGGCCGACTTGGGTTGGTATCCCGAAACCTCGTTTGAGGTGGGCATTGTAAAGACAATCCGCTGGAACCTTGAGCACCACGATTGGGTGGAGGCCGTCAGCGGTGACGACTATCAGCAGTATTACGAAAATATGTACCGTAACAAGTAAAGCAGACCTATACTGCACAATAGAGATATGGTAACGCCCGGAAGTTCGTTAATCGATACTTCCGGGCGTTATTGTGTATGTTGGCAATGCAACTATGAATGAAGGGGGTTGATGCGTCTGAGAAAAAGTGTACAATTTGTACACAAATATTTGCCCCCTCGCCGTCTGCCTACTTGTAAAAGAGTGCGTGTGTTTTTACTGCCATCTTACACTTTTTATGCGTAACAAGTTGATAATCAGATATTTCAATAGTGTAAGATGATTTCAAAGCATCTTACACTCCCCTGCATACATCTTACACACCCCACCCCGTTGTCTTGCAGTCGGTTTTGTCGTATGCGGTGGGTTTTACGCCACAGGGACGTAGAAGAATCTGTCGGAGTAACAGGCTTTTCTGCTCCCCTATGCCGTGACGTTCTCCTCCCGTGCTTGTGCCGTGTGGCAGCATGTAGG
>UMBW01007614.1_pt1 | contig 17992 bp, 14 predicted proteins | sample 1964071 | NCBI WGS metagenome assembly UMBW01 (sample SAMEA4835953, study PRJEB28245) | human gut metagenome | biome: gut microbiome; material: fecal sample | place: Denmark | collected 2008
CCGGTGGCGCGCTGAGGCTATTGCCGTCTATTGCGCTCTCGTCGTAATCCCTGTAGTCATACGGCCTTACCTTTGCAGAGGTCCGGAATCCGTCGTTCATCTGTTCGCGAAAATACGTCACGCTGACCGAGTTGCCGTCCCACTGTGCCCCGATTCTGATTTCCCATTTGTCGTTCCTTGCTGGTTCGAGCCCGTAGTTTGTGGGATTATCGATATACGTGTGCAGATAGATCCGCCTATAGTCGGCGTTCATGTTGTAATAGTTGAGCTCGATGAGGTCGGTGTATATGAGGTCGGGATAAATCTGGAGTAGGGTAGGAAACTTGCTTTGTTGTCCCCACCCCCCATTGATGTCGATCGTTAGCGGTTTCCCTGCCATGCTGATCTCGGGAAATCTCCATTGCAAGTTCAACCTCGGGTTAAGATATATTTTTCCGCTCATGGTGTATTCTTTCGCAGTATGGGCCAGACTGCTTCCGCGCAGACCCACTTGTGCTGTCAGCAGGTTGTTGCCCACAGGCAACGTCAGGTTGTCTTGTAGGAAAAAACTCACTTGGTGCATCGCTGGTATGGCGCTGTAGTTGCGCGGCCGGTAGGGTGTCCCTGGGCTTACGGGCAGTGCTGGGTCGTACTCCTGTCCCCTGCCATAGTTTTTATCCATCTTCCACTCTGCTCCGACATGAATGCGCTGCGCCAGTTGGCCGCTGTTGTATGCAAACAGTGCCTTCAGTTTGGCGTATAGGTTGAGTGGTCTCCCATCTACAGTCACGTTCGAGATATAGTGATAGGGTAGGAAGGTCCCGTCGTGTTCGCCTTCCTCCAGCGATGTCGATGCTGCCATATCGCGGCTCAGGCTGATGCTCTTCTGTTGTTCGATCCTGCTCCACTCGTAGGCCGCAGCCACGTCAAGGTTCATGGATTTGAAGAAAGAGGGACTGCTGGGGTTCAGTAGCATGGAGTGGCTCATGCTCAGTCTGTTGTATGACGACTTGTATGTGTCGTCTTTCTGTTTCAATATTTCTGGGTCGTGCTTCTCGTCATCGAAAGATCCTGTGTAGTCGATATTGCTGCGCCATCTCAGCCGCGCGTTGCCCACCTGCCATTCGTCTTGCATGCGTGCCGATGCTGTCAGCCGCTTGTAGTTGTTCATCGGGTCTCGTGGGTCCGCCTTTGCGTCGAGGTAGTCCAGCCCCAGGTTGACGATCAGGCTACCCAGTTCTATTCCCTTGCCAGCATACAGTAGTTTACTATAGGAGTCGGCCTTGAACCGTGCCTCGAAGGGTGTGGCTTTCAACTTCCGCTTTATCAGTATCACGCCACTCGACATATCGCCGTATTCCACGGGTGCGATACCTCTTATCACCTCCACGCTCTCTATGTTATCCGTCGGTATACTGCGCATATCCACGCCGCTTGTCACATGGCTCCTCCCAGCATCGGGATCACCGACGGTGCCGTTTGATGCCTGCTTCACGATCTGCATGTTGGCATTGGTATTCATCGGGATGCCATCGGCTACAAACAGTGTTCCCATCGCACTGACATCGTAGTTGTTCCCTCCACTTCCAGCCTGGCGCAGTCTGATGGTGTTGGCATTGGTGAGGTCGGGCAGTTGGGTTGTCCCACCAGGCAATAGTGATAACAGGTCGGTGAAACTCGACGGCTGCAGATGCTCTATGGCTTTGCGGTCGATCACGGACGACGTAGTGATACCTTGCGACTCGTGCGCCGTCACTACCACCTCGTTCAGTACGCGGTTGTCCTGTTTCAGCTTCAGTGTCAGCGTTACGGTCTCTCCGTTCCTGCTGGTGTAGGTCTGGGTCAGGGTGTGGTAGCCCAGGTATGACACGGTGATGGTGTACCTGTCCGAACTGAGGTCCTGAAACATGAAATAGCCAGAAATATCACTCACGGTGGTGAGTTTCCTATTGTGCGAATCAGTGATTGTCACTGTAGCGTACGCCACGGCATCATTGCTTCCGGCATCCACTATATGTCCGCGGATATCGTCAGCTTTTGCAGCAAGACATGCTGCGAGCATCGCCCCTGTTAGTATTATTCTTTTTTCACCCACTTGAGTTGCATTTTGCTATTGCGGGTGCAAAATTATAAATGGACAGCAGAACTAGCAATACTCAAAATATGTGATTTCTTATTAGTCAAAAGCAAATGGCTACTTACTTATAGGTTGTCCGGATGAAGGAAGGGGTCATTTGTGTATATACATATAGCCTTCGTTCTATGTGCGACAATCTACGACGATAAACGTCGCATATTCTGTACACATTGACTATTTCATATACTCGTAGATGAAAATAGGAAAAGAATTTAATACAGCAACACTTCTATTAGGTATGACATGGAGCAAGAGTTGCCTTTCGAATATTGATAGCTGATTGACAACAGACTTGTCCTTTGGCATCGTATATAATCCTGCTATAAGCAAGTTAGCTTTACTGACATTCATTTGCTTCAGATATTGCCAGTTGTCTTTCACCTTCATATACTTTTCCTTGGTCGGCGTTTCGCCATCCTTGAATAAGATGTGGTCGAGACTGTTGTAAGCCGAAAAATCACGAGCCAGGCGTTTGAAGTCTTTGCACTCTTCTCTGCTAACTACATAGTTGGCATAATCGTTGTCGGGAAGTTCCTTGGTATAGCGGATGGATTCAATCATCGGGTAGTTGATGTAGAGTTTTCCGTTCTCGGTTTCGTCTGCAAACAATGCCAACATCTCTTCTACTCTTCGATTGATCTCTTCAAGCGAAAGGTGAGAGTTTTGGAAGTCATAGTCGAAGAATAAGAATATTTCCGAAATGTCTGAACTTCTCATGCCGTTCAAGGTGGAGTCACCTCTTGCTGCCAAACGTTCTCGCATGACAGAAACAATGTCTCCACCGTCTTCATATTCCTTCAGCTCATTGTAAAGGTCATATATGTTATTCCCGAAAGAACAAATGATGTTGTCATTCACTTTCGGGAAATAGAGTCTTTCCAGTGTTCTATACAGGCGAGGCTCACGCTCGTCGCCTTCGAATACAAATAGAATCATAAGCCAAAAGTTCCGCCTCTATACAGTTTTTCCAAGTTATGAGCAAAACGAAGTTCCTTGTTCGTCAGATCGCAAATAGCCTTTATCTCGTTGTTTCTAAGAATAAAGAAGCAGTCTGGACGAAGCAAGTCATTGGAAAGAAGGAATGTGTCGTGGGTGGTTACGAACACCTGGTTGTTGCCTTCAAACAATCGCTTGCAAATCTTATAGGAAAGTTCGTGGTGGTAGAAAGCATCAAATTCGTCGATGAAGATGAACGAAGCGTTGTCCATCTCTTTCAGCCAATAATACTGCAACTCCAGATTTCTTGTGCCTGTGGATGCAACCCATTGGAACGGAATTCTCACACCGTTCATTATGCAGAAGAGCGTGTTGTCGCCCTGCGTATTCGGCGCAAACTCATACTCCTGACCACTCACTTCTTTCAAATAAGCTGCAAAGTCGTCAGCGAGGTGATTCTTTATGATATACTCTTCCACGTTGCTTCCACCTTCCTTCAAGCCAATGAATTCACGATAATCGAGACTTCTAAAGAACAGCATATTCTCTACGAAGTCACGAAGTTGCAGCAGGACATGATCTTTGGGGAGTGGCACAGAACCCAACAAGAAGTTGACGATAGAAATGTTGTTGGCACTATCTTTCAGATTCTGAATGGCAACGGCGGTCAGGCCAAATTCTTCGGAAATAGCCAGCTCGTCTTTGTCTTTAGCAAGAATCTCTTTGTTGTCAACTGTTAGTTTTTCACTGATGATACTGCCTTTAAGTTCTGATGCCACTTTGCTATAACTGTATTTTACCACATGACCGTCGAAAGAAAATGTGTAATCGAATTCAACCGGATCGTTGTGGCATAATGCACAAGCATAGTTCAGATAGTAATCAGGCTTCTTCCACTTGTGAGAAAGATGGTTGGCGATGTCGAATATTGCCAATCCGAAGTTCGATTTTCCTGCTCCGTTCGGTCCATAGATAATGCCATTCTTCACAATGCCATTATGCACGGCGTTGTTATTGAACGTATAATTGCTCGGATGGGACAAGTCCCACTCGATGCGATTCTTAAACCCTCTGTAGTTCTTAACTGCGAATTTCGTTAACATGACAATATTAATTTAGAGAAGTTTCTAAGTTGCCTACAAAGGTACAAAAAAAAGTGTTTGCCGTAAATAATTTACGGCAAACATTGTTGTGCATGGCAATTATTTAACAATTCACATCTATTTACCAAATTCCGTTGTTGTTTTGTCAAAATGAAGAAGCGTAATAGATGCTTCTTGATTATGATACTTTATAAACTCCACTTTTTCCTCTGTGAGTTTTCCGTTAAAAGGAGGTATGCCAACGGTAGGCACACCTCCAAGAAAAAAGTGATTTTCATCAAAAAAGTTACTTTGACGCTATGGGATCGCTACAAAAATCCCATCTTTTGCGTCCTTTGCATTTCTTTTTATTTGTTACGTATATTTCCTCTATGGCTTTAATAAGATACCATAGAGTAATCTTATTTCTTGTTGAAGTTTGTTGAATCCTTCTGTCTTCTCCAGGGTCAGCTCGTCCATGTAGAGACGTTTGTTGACTTCTATCATGGCTGAATGATACTTGATAGGTACAGAGAAAGTCTTGCTATTAGAGAAAGGCTCATTCATGCCAACCTTATAGCCAAGAGATTCGAAATAATGAACGATATTTCCAATGACGACTTTGTTCGGACAGGTGTCATCGTCGTTGTAGCCGATACAAATATCGATATCAGGTGGATTCGAATTCAGTAGATTAGGTTTGCTGGAGAAACTATGACAGTCTATCAACAACGTACCTTCACCCATGGCAATGATTTTCTTTGATACGGATGAATGAAAGTCAATATACTGAATGAATGCTTCATTTTTCGAGCTGAAAGAACGATAAGGATATCCACTACCTGTTTTAACCTCTCTGAGATATCTAATGCCGAGACCCTCTTTTTCTAATGGATCATTTATCAGCCTTTCCACATCGCAATATAGACGGCAATATGGGAATACGACAGAGCTTATGTGTTCTGTTTCGGCATGAGACACGAACAATTCGTCTGTGTAGTAATCGACAAGGAGTCTTTCTTCATAGTCCAAATCATTATAAGAGTGATTTGAATTTTCAGGAAAAGAAGAAGATGAGTGGGGAACATGGAGCAGAATGTTCTTATAACATCTTAGATTGTCCACACGAACTCTAAATGTTCTCCAGATTGCTCCAACATGTTCCCCTGAAACACCATGTTTTTCGAGGATTCTCTGTAAAGTTTGAATGAACTCCAGTGGAGCATAGCAGTCAAGTGCCGGCACTGGCCGGAAATTACAAACCTTCCTAAAAATCTCACAAAACAAGTCATCTGAGACCTCAAAGCCAAGCTCATTTTCAAGCTGATATTTCACAGACCTGAGCGCAACAGCTGTTGCGGTGCTGCCAAGAGTAGAGATTTCGTCAAACCTCTTCAATCCTGCTTGATGTCCGAATTTGAACCATTGTTCGTTTCCTTCCCATCTTGATTTACCTAATTCTTCCATTTTCGTTGTTATTTAATTGTTAGACACTAAAGAGCCGATCACTGTTGTGGGTCTAACGACAAGTAACAACACTTGCTGGAGAAGAAAAGAAAAATCCCTATATGCCTACGAAAGGACATATAAGGAAATCTACAGTCTCTGAGCTATAATGAGTTTTTGGCGTATGCCCACATCTGCTTTCGCTCGCCACCGTGGCTCTTTGGAATGCTCTATTCCTGAAGCTCGGTTGGCACGCATTGCTGCGTTCTTGATGTAAATTTCCGAATGCTCAAATCATTGAGTTCATCAATTCGGATGCAAAGATACTACTTATTTTTCATATTCTTCAATATTTATCTTTAAAAGATGTTTCTGGCGGAATTATTGACATCGATCCAGAACCTTTTCAGCATAAAAATTAGGGCTAACACTTCTTACGAAGTATCAGCCCTAATTTATCTTGTTTGAAGAGTTTAAGCCTCTTTATTATCAGAGACTTACCGCCTAACTCGTTAGTTACGCGGGCTTATCTTGTTACTCCTCCACAGCAGCCTGCGCCGCAGCGAGGCGTGCGATAGGCACGCGGAACGGCGAGCAGCTGACGTAGTTGAGGCCCACGCGGTGGCAGTACTTCACGGATGAAGGCTCACCACCATGCTCTCCACAGATACCGCACTTGAGGTCCGGACGTGTGGCACGGCCCTTCTCGACAGCCATCTTCACCAACTGGCCGACACCCTCCTGGTCGAGCACCTGGAACGGATCGACGTTCAGGATCTTCTTCTCCAGATAAGAGGGGAGGAAGCTGGCGATATCGTCACGGCTATAGCCGAAGGTCATCTGCGTGAGGTCGTTCGTACCGAAGCTGAAGTACTCGGCATGACGGGCGATGAGGTCTGCGGTCAGTGCGGCACGCGGGATCTCAATCATCGTACCCACCTTGAACGGCACCTCCACACCCTCGTGTGCGAAGAGCTCATTCGCCGTCTTGTAGATCACCTCCTTCTGCTGCTCCAGCTCCGACTCGATACCTACCAGCGGCACCATGATCTCGGGACGCGGGTCAAAGCCCTCCTTCTTCAGCTGGCAGGCAGCACCGAGGATGGCACGCGTCTGCATGGCCGTGATCTCAGGGAACGTATTGCCGAGACGGCATCCACGCAGACCCAGCATTGGGTTGTGCTCCGACAGCGAGTTGACACGGTTCTGGATGAAGCGGACGCTCACACCCATGTCCGAAGCCATGATCTCCTGACCACGCAGATCGTGCGGCACAAACTCGTGGAGAGGCGGGTCGAGCAAGCGGATATTCACAGGCTTGCCGTCCATACACTTCAAGATGCCGTAGAAGTCCTGACGCTGATAGGGCAGCAGTTTGTTGAGCGCAGCCTCACGACCCTCGCCGGAGTCGGCAAGAATCATCTCGCGCATCGCCTTGATCTTCTCGTTCTCGAAGAACATGTGCTCCGTACGGCAGAGACCGATACCCACTGCGCCGAAGTTGCGTGCCACCTCCGCGTCGTGCGGCGTGTCCGCATTCGTGCGCACCACGAGCTTCGAATACTTATCGCAGAGATTCATCAGTTCGGCGAAATCACCCGTCACTTCTGCCGGACGCGTCTTCACCTCACCGAAATACACCTCACCCGTCGAACCATTGATGGAGATATAGTCACCCTCGTGGAGCAGCGTGCCCTCGATCTGCACCGTGCGCGCCTTGTAGTCCACCTGGATGGCACCGGCGCCACTCACGCAGCACTTACCCATACCACGTGCCACGACAGCAGCGTGCGACGTCATACCGCCACGCGCCGTGAGGATACCCTCTGCCGCGCTCATACCAGCCAAGTCCTCCGGACTCGTCTCGATACGGACCATCACCACACGGTTGCCCTCCTCGTGCCATTTCGTGGCATCGTCAGCGAAGAAGACAATCTGACCGCAGGCAGCACCCGGCGATGCCGGCAGACCACGCGTCAGCACCTTGGCACCTGCCAAAGCCTCCTTGTCGAAGACCGGGTGGAGCAGTTCGTCCAGCTTGCCCGGCTCGCAACGCTTCAGCGCCGTCTTCTCGTCGATCTCGCCCTCGTGGAGCAAGTCCATGGCGATCTTCACCATGGCCGTACCCGTGCGCTTACCGTTGCGCGTCTGCAAGAACCAGAGTTTTCCCTCCTGTACGGTAAACTCCATGTCCTGCATGTCGTGGTAGTGCTTCTCCAGCTTGTCCTGCAGCGCGTTGAGCTCCTGGAAGATCTCCGGCATGTTCTCCTCCATTGACGGATACTTCTTGGCACGCACCTCCTCGCTGATGCCCTGGAGCTTCGCCCAGCGGAGCGAACCCTCCTTGGTGATCTGCTGCGGTGTGCGGATACCGGCCACCACATCCTCGCCCTGGGCGTTGATCAGATACTCACCGTTGAAGATGTTCTCACCCGTAGCGGCGTCACGGCTGAAGCACACACCCGTTGCCGACGTGTCGCCCATGTTGCCGAAGACCATTGCCATCACCGTCACGGCCGTACCCCACTCCTGAGGGATACCCTCCATCTTGCGGTAGAGGATAGCGCGGTCGTTCATCCAGCTGTCGAAGACGGCGCAGATGGCACCCCAGAGCTGCTCCATCGGATCCGTCGGGAATTTCATGCCCGTGCGCTCCTGGATCGCCTGCTTGAAGAGCACCACCAGCTGCTTCAGCTCATCGACATTCATCTCGTTGTCGAGTTTGATGCCGCGCTGTGCCTTCACCTGCTGTATGATAGCCTCGAAGGGATCGATGTCCTCCTTGTTCTCGGGCTTCATGCCCATCACAACGTCTCCATACATCTGGACGAATCGGCGGTAGCTGTCATAGGCAAAACGCTCGTTGCCCGTCTTCTGTGCCAGTCCGATCACCACGGTGTCGTTGAGACCCAGGTTGAGGATGGTGTCCATCATACCCGGCATGGAAGCGCGCGCACCAGAGCGGACGCTGACAAGCAGCGGGTTGATAGGATCGCCAAACTTCGCGCCCATCAATTTCTCGATGTGCTTCACGCTCTTCTCCACTTCGCTCTTCAGCAAAGCGACCACGTCGTCCTTTCCTTTCTCAAAATATTCGTTGCAAACGTCGGTGGTGATAGTGAATCCCGGGGGTACGGGCACGCCGATGAGGTTCATTTCAGCAAGGTTTGCACCCTTGCCACCCAGCAGATTGCGCATTTCCGCACGACCTTCAGCCTTACCATTGCCGAAGGTGTAAACTCTTTTTTCGCTCATTGCTTCTATGGTTGTTGTATAATGAATATTGTGTTATCTTTTTTACCTTAAAAATATCCAGAACTAATCTTTGCTTATTTTGGATGCAAATTTACGCATTTTATGCGTTTTCTCCAAATTTTACGCATGTTTTTTCTGTCTCACCCACACTAAAAATGAGGCGCGTCAAGAAAAACTTCTTCCTCCTACTGTCAGTTTTTGAACAGTTTGCTGAAGAACCCCTTCTTCTCCTTCTTCTTCGGTGCTGCTTCCTGCGGCGCTTCCGCCTCAGCCTGCGCCTTTTCCTCGACGACGTGGGGCGAGACCGGGGGCAAGTCCTCGCCCTCCAAGATGCCCGCGTCCGTCCATTGCTGCACCAATGCCTGGCAGTCCGCCTTCGCCTCATCCGCCTCCACCTCATATTCGCCCGTCAGCAGTTCCACCATGTCGTCGATGGTGAAATCCTCCCGCTGGGCCAGTTCGTTCCACAGGAAGTTCGCTGTCTCGTTGAGTGAAATGATATTGGTGAAGTCGATGTTCTCCTGTCCCGTGGCCAGCAAAACCGACTCGCCACAGACATTGCGATTGATAAATCCTTTTTTTACTCTCATGATTCGTTATTATTCGTGTTTTTTCTTCCTCTTCCCCATTCGTTCAGCACCAGCCGGCGGTGTATCGCCAGCAGATACCGTCTGATCGGGTAGAGCCTTGTCCAGCAGTAGCTATACGCCTTCCATTTCCAGCCGTCCGTGCGGTCCATCGTCTTCCGTCCTTTGCGGTAGAATCCGATGGCCCCCGCCTTCACGTCCTTCAGTCGGCAGTGCTCCTCCGCCAGGTTGCCGTCACCACGCAAGGTCACGGCCTCGCCCTCGATGGCTACGATACGATGAAACACATAGTGGCGTGGCGATACCTCCGCCAGTACGGGGTCCCCCACCTTCACCGTTTCCGCCTTCACCAGCAGCGCCACGTCGCGGTCGTCCTCCAGAAACGGACGCATCGAGTAGCCTCTGAGCCGAAGTGTCACTGTGTGGCCTTCGTCCAGCAACCGAATGATCTCGGGTATGAGGATGGCGTTGGGTATCTGCATCTTCCTATTTCTTTGCTATGGCCCGACAGCACACCCTCGCTGCCTCCTCGTTGGGCAGACAGTGGAGCATGTAGATCGGTGTCAGGCCGATCACCTCCGACATCGTGTCACAGACCTGGCCGTGCAGCCTCTCGTCCCATTTCATCGACGAGCACGACGGCAGCAGTATCGCCAGAGCCTGCAGCGGCGAGAGCCTGTCCACCGAGTTGGCCGGCGCCCGGTCTATCTGGGTGATCGCTCCCAGGGGCGCCTTCACCTGTCGGTAGCACGGCGTCTTTCCGCTCCACGGTGAACCATAGATCATGGCCTCGCCGTCTATCACGCGCACCACGGGGTTGTCATCGTTCATCAGGTCACACCCCGGTATGCACCGCAGCCACATTGCCACCTGCGTGCTCTTGCCCGTGCCGCTCTTGGCGACGAAGGCATAGCCGCGCCCTTGGTGGCGCACCAGCGAGGCGTGGATGAGTAGCGTCTGCCGCCCTCCTGTGGCAAAGGCGTAGGCGAGCATCAAAGCACTGTTCAGTCCAAAGGACCGCATCATCCCGTCGCCGTTGAGCGCACAGCGGCAGTGAGCAAACGCCTTGTCAGCGATTAGCAGACAGCATGCGCGGCCCCGTATGTCCTTGATGATAAACTGGTAGCCACCATCCTCCAGCCGATCCACCGCCGTGTCGCCGTTGCCCGTGTCAAAGACGCGGATGCGACTGCGCTGATCCTTGGGCACGGGGTGCAAGGTGTCGTCCACCTCCATCACCATCACGCAGTCCTCCTCTTCCGTCGTGCGAAACGGTTCGTAGGAGGGTATCAGCGCCAGGTCGTTGGTCTGTCCTTCACGAAAGAAGACCCCCACGCGGTGGTCGGCAATGCTGAAGTAGTGTCGGTGCCAGTTTGCTTCCATATCGCGCCGGTGTCTTTATTTCTTCTGTGCCTTCTTCTCCGCCTTGCGTGCCTTCTTCTCCGCCTTGCGCTGCGCCTTGGCCGTGGCACGGTCCGTCTTGTCGGCCGCCGCCTCAGCCAGTTTCGGGTCGATGATGACCCTGCCCACGCCGGGTTCCACGACCTTGTAGGCGAAGACCTCCGCGGGCACGTTTCTCACCAGGAGGTCAAACTTGCGTTTCTTGCCCTCATAGCGCTGGCGCAGTTTCAGGTATTTCTTATAGATCTCCTTTTCATCAAAGGCATAGACCGTCACGCAGGTGGGCGCCTCCAGTCCCATCTGCTTCAGGAAGTTGCGTAGCTGGTAGGAGTATTCGTCCCGGTTCACGAGAAAGGAGCGCTCCTTCTCATACACCCAGGCCCCTTCCAGCTGCTGCACGTCGGTGAAATAGACCGTCGAGTCGTTGAAGGAGGCTGCAAAGCCAAACATATAGACCTTTGTCGGCAGGAAGTCTCCGCCATAGGCAGCACCCGCACAGAGGATCATGATCACCGACAGGACAACCTGCTTCCATTGCTTCATCACAGTTTTTTCTTGATATTGCATCATCGCGTTCACGAATTACACTTTTTATTATAGGCCAACAAAGGTACGGACAATCCTATGATTATGCAAATTTAACGCCAATTTTCTTTCCACATCCTGCTTTCTGCGTCCCAGGACGCGGTCCGTCCCGAAGCCATCCCGAGACCATCCCGAAGACAAACCAGGCGCAACCCAACGGTCTTCCCGTCCGATTGCGCCTGGCCTTCTTCCTATGTCATGTGGATTTTTTTCTGCTGATTACTCTCCGATAGGCACGGCGAAGTAAGCCTTCTTTCCTGTCGGATACATACCCTGAATGTAGAGCACGGGATCCTTGCTCACGCTGGCCTTCTTCACCTCCTTTTGCAGGTCGTCGATGGTCTTGACCATACCCTCGTTCACGCGCTGGATGATGAAGCCACGGTTGATGCCCGCATCCTTCAGTGCTCCGCTGTTCACCTTGATCACCTCCAGACCATACGTGATGTTGAGCTGCTCCATCATCGCCTTCGTCACGGGGCGGAACTGTGCGCCGAGCACGTCGATGTCAGCCTGCTCGATCGGCTTCGTGTTGCCCTGGGCGTTCTTCAGCGTGATGGTCTTCTCGATCTTCTTCTTGTTGCGCAGATATGTCAGCGTGATCTTGTCGCCCGGACGCTTGGCGTTGATCATCTCCTGAAGCTCCGACATCTTCACGATGGGCTTGCCGTCCACCTTCGTGATCACGTCGCCTTCCTCCAGTCCGGCCTCAGCGCCGTTGCCGTCCTCAGAGACGGAGTTGACATAGACACCGTCGTTGGTACCGAGGTCTATCTCCTTGCCCTGGTCCTTCTGGCGGTTGATGTGGTTGAGCACGTCCGTACCCGTGATGCCCAGTTGCACACGCTGCACGCTACCATACTTCTTGATGTCAGCCACCACCTTGTTCATGATCGTCGTCGGGATGGCGAAACCATAGCCCGTGAAGGAACCCGTCTGCGAGTAGAGCATGGCGTTGATGCCGACCAGTTCACCACGCGTGTTCACCAGTGCGCCACCCGAGTTGCCCGGATTGATGGTCGCATCGGTCTGAATGAAACTCTCGATGCCGTTGGCGCTCGCACCCAGTCCGCGCGACTTCGCACTGACGATACCTGCCGTCACCGTGTTGTTGAGGTTATACGGGTTGCCGACAGCCAACACCCACTCTCCGACCTTCAGGTCGTCGCTGTTGGCGATGGTGATGGCGGGCAGGTCCTTGGCGTTCACCTTGATGAGGGCGAGGTCTGTCTGCTTGTCCGTACCGATGATCTTGGCGCTAAACTCGCGGTTGTCGTTGAGCGTGACGGTCAGTTCGTCCGCACCCTCCACAACGTGGTTGTTGGTCACGATGTATCCGTCCTGCGAGATAATCACACCCGATCCTGTTGCCTCGCGCTTCGGGGTCTGCACCCGCTGCTGGCGCGAACCGCCACCGGGGTTGCCGAAGAAGCCAAACGGGTCAAAGAATCCGCCCCAGGGGTCGTCCTGCACTTCGACGGTCTTCGTCTTGGAGTTTTGCACATACTTGATGTGGACCACGGATGGCAATGCTTTCTCGGCGGCATAGGTCAGATCGACCGGCTGTCCAGCAACGACGGATGCCGGGGCCTCAGCCGCATATACCTTCAGGAATGCTCCCGTAGAGAGAGCCAACGCCGTCACTGTGGCGGCACTCATCAGATACTTCGAAAATTTCTTCATACTACAATATCTTTTTTGTTTCTTATATTTATACTTCCATTGCGTTCGCGTCAGCCGTCGTTTACTTTCCTACCGACAGGCTTTCTGCCGAAACGTGGTGCAAATATAGGCGCAAAAAATGTAAAACTGACTATCTGTCATGAATCTTTATCCGATTTTAACAGTTTTCTTTTTACACTTAACAGCTCTTAGTTTTACCTCCTGCCCATTTTACATTCCCTAACGATATGCCATTCTGTCAGTCCCTGCCCCGCTTTGCCTTGGTCGTGTTTTTTGGATTTTGTCCTTGCGAAGCGTTGTTCATAGTTGTTTCCCTTGCAGCAGCATGTTCTTCCGTCCCATTGCCCTTTTCCTACCTTCGCCTTTGGTTGACTACGAGTCGTGTGGAATCCATGAAAGCTTGCTTGCCACTTTAGCATGGATAGACTTTTTCTCTCAAAGATTTTTTCTTCTCATAGAAAATACTTATCTTTGCACCATCCTATTTTAATTGCAAATACACGAAAATAGAATCGAAAGGATTAGATGTTATGAGTATAAAAGACTATCGTTTGACTTCTATGGAGGAACCCACGGACGCCATGCTTCATGAGCTGATGAGCCAGGTGGCTACCTCTGCGCGGCAGAGTTCAGCTAATGCCAAGCAGGTCTTGCAACAAAAGATGCAGGAAACAATAGAGTTGATTCGCAAGCAGCGCGAACAGCTTTCGTCAATTTCTTCTAGTATTGTCAGATGATGTCAAAATGGCGCAGCGCATTCCACACTCCGTCCTCATCGACGGTGGAAGTCACATAGTCCGCATGCGCTTTCACCTCATCGACCGCATTGCCCATCGCCACACCAATGCCAGCAGCACAAAGCATGGGGCGGTCGTTACCCCCGTCGCCAAACGCCATGGTCTCGCTGATGTCAAAGCCAAGGTAGTCTGCCATGGCACGGATACCCCTCGCCTTGTCCGCCGTCGCCGACGTGATGTCGCAGAACGTAGGATACCAACGCGCTGACGCACACCCCGGCAACTGTGGCATGATCTCCTTCTCCTGCTCCTCGGTGATGAACGAGGTGATCTGTAGCACCCCCTGATTGATGACCTCCTCCAAGGGCACGTCATACTTGTTGTACGTCACTTTCAGCATATCGAAGAAAGCATGATCCACCATCTCGTTGCGGTTCAAAAACTGAATATCCTTCTTGCCCACCACGACAGAAGAAATGTTGTGCCTGCGGCAATGGTCCACCAAGGCCAGCACCTCCTCGTGCGAGATCAGGTCCTCCCTCACCACCGTCTCACCATAGATACACAGCGCCCCTGTGGCGAGGATATACCCATCCATCAGGTGCTCCACCTCCGGGATGTTGTTGAGCAACTGCCTTGGTCGTCCCGTAGCAGTAAATATCTTCACCCCCTGGTCATGCGCCATTTGTAGCGCCTGGATTGTCCGCTCCGGTATCTTGTGGGTCTTGAAACTCACGAGCGTACCATCCACGTCGAAAAACAATGCTTTTATCATGATTGCAAATTTACAATATTTTTTTCGTTTTTGAAAATCTTTTCGCATATTTACGGCCCTGCACCCGTTTTTGAGTTATCCATCCCAATGGTTATAAAGAGATAACAAAAAAAGAGTAAAGCAATGGCAAGTATCAAGATTAAGTTTCGTCCCTCGTCCGTCCGAGGCAAGGAGGGCGTATTGTTCCTCCAGATTATTCACCGCCGCGTGGTGCGCCAAATCGTGACCCCCTATCGGCTCCACGCCCACGAGTGGGATGCCTTCTCCCAGCAGGTCCTCCTCAACGCCCCCTCCACCCAAGCCCCCCGCTGGATCCACCTCGCCCGCATCGACACGATGATCCAGAGCGAGTACCGCCTGTTGTGCCGCATTGTCACCTCGTTCGACCAGACCTCCGCCAACTATTCCGCCGACAGCATCGTCAACGAGTACCACCGCCTCTCCAAAGACCTCACGCTGTGCGCCACCATGCAGCGCCTCATTGCCCAGATGCGTATCAACCAGCAGTGGTGCACCGCCCACAACTACCAGTCCACCCTCAACAGCCTCATGCGCTTCCGCCACCAGTTCGACCTCCCCATCGACCGCCTCGACGTCGCCCTTATCCAGTCCTACGAGGCGTGGCTCAAGCACCGAGGCATCTGCCGCAACACCATTTCCTTCTATATGCGCATCCTCCGCGCCGTCTATAACCGTGCCGTCGCCAACGGCGTCGTTGCCCAGCAGTACCCCTTCCGCCCCACCTACACCGGCATCGACAAGACCCGCAAGCGCGCCGTCGATTTCTCCGTCATCAAAACCATCAAAGAGGCCGATCTCTCCGCCCATCCCTCCCTGGAACTGGCCCGCGACCTCTTCCTCATGTCCTTCTACCTCCGTGGCGCCTCCTTCATCGATCTCGCCCACCTCCGCAAGAGCGACCTCCGCGAAGGCTTCCTCTGCTACACTCGAAGCAAGACGGGACAGAAGATGAAGGTCAAGTGGGAACCCCTCATGCAGGAGATCGTCGAAAAGTATCAGGCCCAGACCGCCTCCTCTCCCTTCCTCCTCCCCATTCTCTCCGGCGACCGACTATATAATAAGGAGTACCACAACGCCCAGGCACGCATCAGCTACCACCTGCGCAAGATCTCCCGCGCCATCGGCCTTCCCTGTCCGCTGACCCTCTATGTCGCCCGCCACTCCTGGGCTACCATCGCCCGCGACCGACAGATCCCTCTCTCCGTCATCAGCGAGGCCCTGGGCCACGACTCCGAACAGACCACGCGCATCTATCTGCAGAGCATCTCCTCGCCCGAGGTGGACAAGGCCAATGCTACCATTCTGAGCAGTTTTTAGGGTAGGCGAGGGGACGCCGTAGCGGGTTGAGAAAAAGATAGGAGGTTATGAATCTCTTAATAAGAGACACAGATATCTTTGGGCAAAGTTAGTGATTTTTATTGTAATAGAGGGGCTTATGCGGAATTATTTTTCGTCAGCAGGAAGATATTTTTTTCGAATCTGCAGAACATTCGTTTAACAGATTACACCCCTCGAAGTCTTTAAAGTCTTAAAATTCAAACATATACCATCGTTTCTGTGTCTCTTATTAAGAGTTGCAGAAATCAATATCAAAAACCGACTTGATATTGATAGTATGGAGAATAAGAAAACAGGTCAGCAGTTACCGCCCACTCATGCAGGGGACGGCGGCGAAGCCATGGAGAAAACTGAAGATAACCCAATTTCCGACGGCCCTAAAAAAGCTCAAAAACCCCAAGATGCAGGATGGTATGTCGCAGTGGTACGAGTCAACTGCGAAAAGCGAATAGCCATTGATATTCAAGATGTTTTAGACAACAAAGCGATCTGGTTTGAGTACTGGGTTCCGACGAAAAGAACCTTCGTCGTGGATAGGCGCACCAACAAGCGAAAGGAGAAAGACCGCGTCTTCCTCTCGACCTTCATTTTCTGCCACGTCAGCCGGAAAGATCTCAACGAAATCCGGTTTCGTTCCGATGTCTATAAGATGCTCACCATGCCCGGTAGCAAAGACATCTACCGAATCCCCGACGCCGAGTTGGAAAACTACCGCCAGTTCGTAGAGTGTGCTTGCGAGGAAGTCTCCGCCTATACGGCCCCCTTGAAAAAAGGCCAAAAGGTCCGGGTCTTCGGCGGCAACATGCAAGGCATCGAAGCCTACGTGCAGCGCGTGAAAGGCAAAAGAGCCGTCATCGGTTGCGAAATCAAGTACATCGCTGGCGCCACCATCGAGATCGACCGCGAACTCCTCCAGATCATCGAGGACTAAATCCCCCTCCCCCAAAAAGACATCATCTGTCTCCCAACGTTGTCCAAGTTGTCCCCGTTGTCCAAGTAGTTATCCAACTATCCTCCCCAAAGACAGATTCATCTGTCTCCCAACGTTGTTCAAGTTGTTTCCCTTTGTCCAAGTTGTTTTTCAACTTCTCCCCAAGACAGATTCATCTGTCTGACAAAGTTGTTCAAGTTGTCCCCGTTGTTCAAGTTGTTTTTCTAATATTCCCCACAGACAGATTTATCTGTCTCAAAGTTGTTTTGTAAAAAGAAATAATCAAAAATATGCGTGATTTCAAAAATATCAAGGTCGCCGTTGCCGGCACAGGCTACGTCGGCCTGAGCATTGCCACCCTGCTCGCCCAGCACCATCATGTGACAGCAGTCGATGTCATCCCCGAGAAAGTCGAGAAACTCAACCGTCGCGTCTCGCCCATCCAGGACGACTACATCGAGAAATACCTCGGCGACCGCAGCCTCCTGTCCTGCGTGGGTCCCGATGAGGCTGAGCAGGCAGGCCGTGGCACCCTCGTCGCCACCCTCGACGGCAAGGCGGCCTATGCCGATGCCGACTTCGTCGTGATCGCCGCCCCCACCAACTACGACCCCGTGAAGAACTACTTCGACACCACCCACGTCGAGGAAGTCATCGACCTCGTGCTGGCCGTCAACCCCAACGCCGTGATGATCATCAAATCGACCATCCCCGTGGGCTACACCCGCAGCCTCTACCTCCGCTACGCGCGCCAGGGCGTGAAGCAGTTCAACCTCCTCTTCTCTCCCGAGTTCCTCCGCGAGAGCAAGGCCCTCTACGATAACCTCTACCCGAGCCGCATCATCGTCGGCTACCCGAAGCAGATGAACCACCCCGACTTCGCCGATGAAGACCAGGCCATCGCCGCTATCGCCGACGTCGATCGCCTCCGCCAGGCTGCTGGCACCTTCGCCGCCCTGCTCGTAGAAGGCGCCATCGGCAATGGCGACCCCTTCACCTTCGACGGTCCGCTGCCCATCGCCGACGGCGTCTGCCCGCGCGAAAAAACCAAGGGCATCCCCGTTCTGGGCATGGGCATGAAGGAAGCCGAGGCCGTGAA
>UMBW01007826.1_pt1 | contig 17013 bp, 9 predicted proteins | sample 1964071 | NCBI WGS metagenome assembly UMBW01 (sample SAMEA4835953, study PRJEB28245) | human gut metagenome | biome: gut microbiome; material: fecal sample | place: Denmark | collected 2008
TTTTATCGTTGTATTTTTTATTATAAGAACAAACTTCCTATCTGGAAGACCAATGCTGATATCACCCAAGCCAATAGGGTAGTGTATCCGGCTGCAAATCCTGCCCACTTCCAACTGCCCGTCTCGCCCTTGATGGCGGCAATAGTGGCGATACAAGGGAAGTACAAGAGTACGAAGAGCAAGAAACAGTAGGCGGTGAGCGTAGCCTTGGCTGAAGCCTCGGTATCACTATATCCGTAGGTCTGCTTGAGGTCGGAAGTCATCTGCTTCTTCAAAACCTCGTACTTGCCATCCTCGTCATTGTAGTCTTGGTCATCGCTGAAACTGTCGTTGTTGCTGTAGAGCACGCCCATGGTCGAAGCGACAATCTCCTTGGCACCTACGCCAGATACCAAACCAACATCCAGTTTCCAGTCGAAACCTTGTGGGGTGAAGATGGGTTCGATGGTCTTACCAATGCGACCAATGTAGCTCTGCTCCTGCTGTGCTTGCGTATCAAGCTTGGAGTCGTGAGGGAAGTAGCCCAAAGCCCAAACGATGATACTTGCCACGAGGATGATACCACCCATCTTCTTGAGATACTGCTTGCCTTTCTCCCAAGTATGGCGACCGATCGCCTTCCAGGTAGGGAAACGGTAAGGTGGCAACTCCATCACGAATGGGGTATCCTCGCCCTTGATAACGAAACTGGCGAAGATGCGGCTCAGTATCACTGCCATGAAGATGCCCACGAGATAGAGTGAAATCATGATGAGCGAGCGATATTGCAAGGCGAAGAACGTACCGATGACCATGATGTAGATAGGCAGACGAGCCGAACAACTCATCAAAGGCAATATCAACATCGTTATCAGTCGGGAGCGATGACTCTCGATGGTTCTCGTCGCCATCACCGCAGGCACATTACAGCCGAAGCCCATAATCAGTGGGATAAACGACTTGCCGTGCAAGCCCATCTTGTGCATCAACTTATCCATGATGAAGGCGGCACGAGCCATGTAGCCCGAATCCTCCATGTAGGAGATGAAGAAGTAGAGGATAAGAATCTGCGGCAGGAACACGATGACGGCTCCCACACCACCGATGACACCATCGATGAGCATATCCTTGATAGGACCATCTGGCATATACGTGCTGATGGTATCACCTAGCCAAGCTACACCGTCCTCTATCCATCCCTTTGGTATCTCGCCCAAGACGAAGGTGGCGGAGAACATGATGAACAGCAGGAGAATGAAGATAGGGAAGCCCACATACTTGTTGGTGATGACACGGTCGATGAGGTGTGTCACCTGGTAGGTGTCCTTCGCCGTACCGGTTTCATATCCCGCTTCTTGCAACGCTCCATGGATGAAACCATACTTGGCATCCATGATGGCGGTCTCGCTATCTTCTTGTGTCTCTTCCTTCACACGCTTGGCAGCCTCGTCGCGAGCGGCAAAGATTTCCTTTGCAGAGTTGAGATGGCTCACATATTCCTCGGCGTGCTTGTCATTCTCCAAGAGTTTGATAGACAAGTATCGGGTGGAGTAGCGTTGGCGGATGCTGTCATCTGCCTTCAGATACTTCTGGATATGTTCGATGCCATGCTCTATCTCATGTCCGTGGTTGATATGGATATGACGATAGTGCGAAGTGCTATCTTCCTTGCCTTCATAGAGTTCGATGATGGTCTCGAAGAGTTTATCTACTCCTCGTCCATTGGTGAACACAGTAGGAATCATGGAGATTCCGAAGAGCTCGCCTAGCTTGTCGTAGTCGATGTTGTCACCACGTTTCTCGGTCTCATCAAACATGTTGAGCGCACAAACCATACGGATGTGCATATCTATCAACTGAGTGGTGAGATAGAGGTTACGCTCCAGGTTGCTGGTATCGATGACATTGATGACAATATCCGGTGTATGCTCGATGAGTTGCTTGCGAACATAGAGTTCCTCTGGCGAATAGGCGGAGAGGGAATAGGTGCCTGGGAGATCGACCAGGTTGAAATGATAGCCGTTGTAATCGGCTTCGCCCACCTTGGCATCCACGGTGACACCACTATAGTTGCCCACACGTTCGTGAGCACCCGAAGCAAAGTTGAAGAGGGAAGTCTTTCCACAGTTAGGATTGCCCACCAACGCCACGTTGATGACGTGGTGCAAGCGGTCTGCCTCTTTCTCGGCAACGAGCATCTTGTCGCCCAAGGCTTGCTCGTCGGCTTCCTTGCTATCTACTATTTGTGAGTCCTTGACCTGTTCTCTGCCTTCAAAGTCTGCTTTGTTGAGTTCACTATCGTTTTTTGCATCGTTTACGGAGACGACCTCGATATGGTCAGCCTCGCTGTGTCGGAGTGACACCTCGTAGCCCATGATTTTATATTTCACTGGGTCTTGGAGTGGGGCGTTGAGAAGTACTTCTACCTTCTTGCCCTTGATGAATCCCATCTCGATGATTCTCTTTCTGAAACCACCGTGACCGGACACCTTGACGATGACGCCACTTTCTCCTGTTTTGAGTTCTGATAATCTCATACCTTATTATATTATATTTCGGCTGCAAAATTACTAATAATTATTTGCAACTGGGTAGCAATGATGTTATTAAAAACAAAAATACCTAGAAATGATGAGAGTATCATCAAATCTAGGTATTCTTATCATTATTTCTTGTGATTTTGATGCGCCTTCGCAGGGCATCTCGTCAGTATTAAATCTTAGATGTTTCTGCCGTGGCAGTTCTTGAACTTCTTGCCACTACCGCATGGACATGGGTCGTTAGGGCGTGGCATGCGCTCTGCACGGTAAGGAATGCGAGGCTGACCTGCACCCTCACGAGTGTCTTGGTTGGCTGCTGCCTGTTGTGCGGCACGCTCAGCACGCTCACGCTCCTCGTCGATGTCAACCTTAGACTCTACGTAGTTCTGCTGTGTGCGCTGCTCTGGAGCTGCCTCCTGAACAGGTTGCTCCTGCTCGATAACTGGAATCTGACCACGCATCAAGATGCTGGCGATACGGTCGTACATATCATTGATCATAGCATCCCAAACCTTGGCACTCTCCAACTTGAAGATCAAGAGAGGATCCTTCTGCTCGTAGCTTGCGTTCTGTACAGAGTGCTTCAACTCATCGAGCTTGCGGAGGTTCTCCTTCCAGTCATCATCGATGATGTGGAGTACCACGCTCTTCTCAAACTCCTTGACTACGCTCTTGCACTCAGACTCGTAAGCCTCCTTGAGGTTGCAAGGAATCTGGTACATACGCTTGCCATCTGTCAATGGAACCATGATGCGCTCGAAACGATCGCCTTGGTTCTCGAACACCTGCTTGATGATAGGGAGGGCAGTCGTCTGGATGCGGTCGGTCTTGCGCTTGAAGGAAGCCATAGCCTCCTGGAATGCACGCTCAGCCAAATCCTCTGGCTTACCGGTCTCATACTCCTCGGCACTGAATGGAATCTCCATGGCGAGTACTCTCAAGAACTCCTCCTTGGCACCCTCGAAGTCGTTGTTGTTGACGATGTTCAGCACACGGTCCCAGATGATGTTGACGATATCCATACCGATACGCTCACCCATCAAGGCGTGGCGACGCTTCTCGTAGATAACAGTACGCTGACGGTTCATCACGTCATCATACTCCAAGAGGTGCTTACGGATACCGAAGTTGTTCTCCTCTACCTTGCGCTGAGCACGCTCGATGCTCTTGCTGATCATAGGACTCTCGATACGCTCACCATCCTCGAAGCCGAGGCGGTCCATTACCTTGGCGATACGCTCGCTGGCGAAGAGACGCATCAACTTATCCTCCAATGATACGTAGAATACTGAAGAACCTGGGTCACCTTGACGACCGGCACGACCACGAAGCTGACGGTCAACACGGCGGCTCTCATGACGCTCTGTACCGATGATGGCAAGACCGCCTGCAGCCTTAACCTCAGGAGTCAACTTGATATCGGTACCACGACCTGCCATGTTGGTAGCGATGGTTACGGCACCCTTGCCATTTACTGAGCGACCTGCCTCGGCTACGATCTGAGCCTCCTGCTGGTGCAGTTTGGCATTCAATACGTTGTGAGGGATGTTACGCATCTTCAACATCTTGCTCAACAACTCTGATATTTCGACAGAAGTAGTACCTACCAAGACTGGGCGGCCTGCATTACGCATCTCCTCAATCTCGTCGATAACGGCACGATACTTCTCACGAGCTGTCTTATATACACGATCGTCCAAGTCCTTGCGGGCGATAGGACGGTTGGTAGGAATCTCCACTACATCGAGCTTGTAGATGTCCCAGAACTCACCAGCCTCTGTACTTGCTGTACCGGTCATACCAGAGAGCTTGTGGTACATACGGAAGTAGTTCTGAAGAGTGATGGTGGCGAAGGTCTGTGTGGCAGCCTCTACCTTGACGTGCTCCTTAGCCTCGATAGCCTGGTGCAAACCATCGCTCCAACGACGACCATCCATGATACGACCTGTCTGCTCATCGACAATCTTCACCTCGCCATCCATGACAACATACTCGTCGTCCTTGTTGAACATGGTGTAAGCCTTCAAGAGTTGCTGCAAGGTGTGAACACGCTCACTCTGTACGCCATAGTGAGCCATCAACTCATCCTTCTTGTCCAAGCGAGCTTGGTCGTCCAAGTCGGTACGTGCCTCCAACTCACTCAACTGTGTAGTGATGTCTGGCAACACGAAGAGTTCCTTATCGTTTACCTGCTTAGCCAACCAGTCTGTACCCTTGTCGGTCAAGTCGGCTGAGTTCAACTTTTCATCTACAACGAAGTACAAAGGCTCTACAGCCTTAGGCATCTCACGGTTGTTGTTTGCCATGTAGTACTCCTCGGTCTTCAACAAACCAGCCTTGATACCTTCCTCAGAGAGGTACTTGATCAATGGCTTGTTCTTAGGAAGCGCCTTAAATGAACGATAGAGTGCCAAGAAACCTGCATCCAAGAGCTCCTGGTTCTTGGTCTTGGTACCTTCGCCAATCTTCTGCTTAGCCTCGGCGAGCAACTCAGTAGCCTGCTTGCGCTGAACCTCATAAAGGCGCTCTACCAATGGCTGATACTCCTCGAACATCTGGTCATCACCCTTTGGAATAGGACCAGATATAATAAGAGGTGTACGGGCATCGTCGATCAACACGGAGTCAACCTCATCGACGATGGCATAGTTGTGCTGGCGCTGAACCAAGTCGGCAGGACTGGTAGCCATGTTATCACGCAAGTAATCGAAACCGAACTCGTTGTTGGTACCGAAGGTGATATCAGCCATGTATGCCTTGCGACGAGCATCGGAGTTAGGACGGTGCTTGTCGATGCAATCTACAGAGAGACCATTGAACATATAGAGAGGTCCCATCCACTCAGAGTCACGCTTAGCCAAATAATCGTTGACAGTTACGACGTGAACACCATTGCCGGTCAAGGCATTCAAAAATACAGGACAGGTACCAACGAGGGTCTTACCCTCACCAGTAGCCATCTCGGCAATCTTGCCTTGGTGCAAAACAACACCACCGAAGAGCTGAACGTCGTAGTGGATCATTTCCCACTTGAGGTCATTGCCACCTGCAGTCCAGTGATTGTGGTAGATAGCCTTGTCACCATCGATGGTGATGAAGTCGTTGGCTGGGTTGGCTGCCAACTCACGGTCGAAGTCGTTGGCTGTAACCACAGTCTCCTCGTTCTCTGCGAAACGGCGAGCGGTATCCTTGACGATGCTGAAAGCTGTAGGCAAAACCTCGTTGAGGGCAACCTCATACTTGTCGAGTGCTTCCTTCTCCAACTTGTCGATCTGGTTGAAGATAGCCTCACGCTCGTCGATAGGAGTATCCTCAATCTTAGCCTTGAGTTCTGCTATCTTAGCCTTTTCTTCCTTGGCAGCTGATTGTACATACTGTTGGATTTCCTTTGTTTTAGCACGGAGTTCGTCATTGCTCAAGGTCTTGATATTTTCATATTCTGCCTTAATCTTCTCTACGATTGGCTGAATCAACTTCATGTCACGAGTTGACTTGTTGCCGAACAATGACTGGAGAAATTTGTTAAAGTTCATTGTATATTTATCTTTTTTATTGTTATTCGATGTTGTACTTTGTTTGAAATTGGTTGCAAATTTACGAAAAATATCTGTAAATCAGCAATCTTTCATCAAGAAAAGCCCGATAGGAGGGCATATTCCTTGATTTTGCTTACATTTTGACAGTGAAAGTGTCGGGTCCTCGAATAACAATGCTGCCGTATGGCGCACGATACTTGTGTGCCACGGCTGGGTAAAAACAAATATAACGTGTATGGTCTGTCAGATTGTCAGAAGCATCGGCTGACAGAAGTGCCGATGATAGGTGGTATGTCGTCTTGATGGACTCATCCTCTGAGGCTTCCTTGATGGCTTTGATGACGCAAAGGAGGTCTTCCTCCAACGCCTTCGCCTCCGGTTGCTGGATGAATTCGTCGTAGGATATATCCGTGAGCGCAAACTTCAGTGCCTGCTGATAAGTCTGCGCTTCCATGCCTGTTGCCGCAAGGACAACCAGAAGGGCTGTGATATATCTATTTACCGTCATTCTTTGTTTGTCTTTTGTTTGTATTATGGCATTCTAATGCTTGCTTTGTTATTGCTTAATGCTTCAATTGGTAGGCTGCCATTTTCAATGCGTACCTCATTAGCAAAGATAATGCCAAGATGATCATGCCCTCGGCGTAATCCTGCCATATTTGCATGAAGAGGGAGATGACGAGCAAGGTGCCCCATACATTATAGTACCAGTGCATTCCGCCTTTTCTCATCCTCTTGCTCACCTTGTAAACGAAGAGGAGATTGAGAGGGTTGAGTATCAACATCTGGAAGTTGACCTGCACGGTAGGGTGTTGTGAGAATACCATTGCCAATAAGATGAGTCCTGGCAGTCCTGTGGCGATTAGCAACAGGGTGTCCATCCACCAAAAGTTCTTCTTCTTTGCCACTTCGCATGCAGTAATGAGGACGATGAGAATAGTCAAGATGACTGACACCATGCGGGGAGTGATGCTTTCCGTAGTGGTGACCTCTGCTTGTGGGGCAACTATGTAGAACGTGCTATCTACCAACTTGATGTATGGCGTTTTAGTCGGATAGACATTCACGAGCTTGCCTTGCTGGACTGTGTCTTTTCTTGCTTCGACCTCGAAGTCGTTGTAGAGATTCTCAGGTAAGAACTCCCATTCCTCCTTGTTGATAGGAAGGTCGGACTGATAGCCCAAAAGAAGGTCGTTGCCGAATCGTGCCCATCGGTGGTTCTCATTCCATCTGTGAATTTCTTCTCTGTAGGTGGAGTGCGCATCCACGTTCTTGAAGTCGGTGGTGTGGTAGGCTAGGTGCTGGATAATCATATTGCGTGCCCTTGTCGTACAGTTGTCGTAGAAGAAATTGTAGCGATAGGTACGGTTAGCCTCTTGATTGTTCTCGTCTATAGCGGTGAGTATCTTCCATTTCTCGTCTCTAGTGAGTGCCAGTCTTTGTTGCTTCACCCATCTTCCCTCGTAGGTGTATTCAGCGATGAAATGCTGCATCGGGAAAACTCCTATCTGGTAGTCGGTGAGACCGAATACGAAACGAAGGATAAAGAAATCTTGTTGGAAAGAGAACATGCCCCAGTTGACGGCGAGGTCGGTGCCATGTACCTTGTCCTCTATGCGGAGAGCGGTATGACCATAGTATGACCAAACCTCTTGTCCTGGTCCGCAAGTCAGGAGAGATATATCTACAGAGTCTAACCATGTAGGGGCTAGACCAGGGATGTTGCTAGTTTCGGATTGGGCGTTAGTTGCCCCAGCAGAAGATTCTTTTGAGTGATTACCTGGAAAATCCTGCGCAGCCGCGTTAGTCGTTAAAATGATTAACAAAACGGCTAAAATTGCTCTAAAAATGTACTTAAAACGTTTCACGATGCAAAAATACCTTATTATTTTGGATTTTCCTTCTTTTTTCTCGTTTTTTTTCAATACTTTTGCACTCTGAATATAATTTTGACTGATTTATAATAAATGAGAAAGCTTATCTTAGCAACCCTTTTGTTGGGTTCGACTCTTATGGTAAATGCCCAAAGTGGTACTAATTCTCCATACAGCCAGTATGGTCTTGGCGTGTTGTCTGACCAAACTTCTGGTTTCAATCGTGGTATGAATGGCGTGGGTCTTGGTTTTCATGAACACAACCAAGTCAACTATTTGAACCCGGCTTCCTATTCCAATATAGATTCTTTGTCTTTTATTCTTGATGCTGGTATCTCCGGACAGATTACCAACTTCAATGAGAATGGTGTGAAGAAGAATGCCAAGAATGCTAACTTCGAGTATGTGGTAGCTGGTTTGCGAGTTGCCAAACACGTCGGTGTCAGCTTCGGTATCCTTCCTTTTACCAATGTGGGATATAATTATACCAGTACGGGTAAGGTAGGTCCTAACTTCGATGGTGCTACCTATACCAATACTTATAATGGTGAGGGTGGACTTCATCAGGTATATTTCGGTGCTGGTTGGATGCCAGTGAAGGGCTTCTCTATTGGTGCCAATGTAAGTTATGTTTGGGGTGATTACAATAAGTATGCTAGCAATGCTTATAGTAATTCCAACTATAATACTTTGACTCGTACCTATTCTACACAGGTAAACAGCTATAAGATTGACCTCGGTGTACAATATACAGCTAAGGTGGCTAAGAAAGATTGGTTGACCGTGGGTGCGACTTTCTCTCCTGGTCATAACCTAGGCGCATCTGCTGATATGAGCGTGATTTCCAACAACTCTCAGACGGGTACTGCTGATACAGCCGCTTTCGCTATCGACAAGGCTTTCAAGCTTCCTAATATGTATGGAGTGGGTTTGATGTGGAATCATGCAGACCAGTGGAAGGTAGGCTTCGATTATACTTTGCAGCAGTGGGGTAACACCGATTATCCTGCTGTCTATAAGAGAGTGGATGATGAAAGAGAAACTTACAATGTGGGTGGTGAATATACCAATCGCTCTAAGTTCAATCTCGGTATGCAGTATTGCTATGGCGAGTACAACCGTCACTTCTTCAAGCGTATCAGATACCGTGCCGGTGTCAGCTATGCCACACCTTATTTCAAGGTGAATGGAAATGATGGTCCTAAGGAACTGTCTGTTAGCGCAGGTTTCGGCATTCCTATTGTCAATGGTTACAACCGCCGTTCTTTCTTGAACATCAGCGGTCAGTGGGTGAAGAGTTCTGCCAAGGATTTGATTTCAGAGAATACCTTCCGTCTTAACATTGGATTTACTTTCAATGAGGAGTGGTTCAGAAAGTGGAGAATGAAGTAATTCTCCTCTCTTTTGGTATGAAAGTCAAGTAAGTGTCTTACATATATAATAATGTATAGATTAAGAAACGTATTTTTTGGAGGGTTGATGCTCTTGTTCATGGAGGCTTGCCAGGAACAGGTGGAGCATACTGCGCCTGCTATCCTCGCCAAGGACTCGGTGGCGATGATGACTTCGTATGGTGTCAATACGCTTGTCAGCGACTCTGGAGTGATGAAATATCGCATTGTCACGGAACGATGGGAGGTCAATACTGCCAAGAATCCGTCACGTTGGACTTTCGAGAAAGGTATCTTGCTCGAACAGTTTGATGAGACTTTTCATATCAATAGCTATATCCAAAGTGATACGGCTTACTATTTTGACCAACTGAAGGTGTGGAAACTCTATGGGCGAGTACGTATCTTGACCAAGGATGGACTCCGTTTCACCAGCGAGCAACTCACTTGGGACCAAAACAAGCATGAACTTTCCAGTGATGTGTTTAGTAAGTTGGTTACCCCTGAAAGAACACTGCAGGGGTCTCATTTTTGGAGTGATGAGAAGATGACAAGATACTTCGTGAGCAATTCGAAAGGTAGCTTCGAGAAGGGTGATGTGGCTGGTACTCAGAATGATACTTTGAGTTCGCAACCTGATTCCGTTAAGCGGAATATGCGCCCTCAGGCTACACCGAGAAGTGCGACGAATTCTGTCCCGCTCATGCACTAATATAACAATATAGACAATGGAACAAGTAGGTGTTAGTCTTATAATTGGTATTATTATTACAATGGTCTTCTCCGCTTTCTTTAGTGGAATGGAGATTGCTTTTGTCTCTTCCAACCGTATGTTGGCAGAGATGGATAAGGAGAGAAACGGCTTTACGCAGCGTATCATCTCCCTCTTTTATGCCCATCCTAATGGCTTCGTCAGCACCATGTTGGTGGGCAACAATATCGCTCTTGTTATCTATGGTATTCTGATAGCTCGTCTTTTCGACAATACGATATTCGCAGGTATGGATGCAGGATTTACGGTGCCTGCTGATACCATATTATCTACTTTGATTGTGCTTTTCACCGGCGAGTTCCTTCCAAAGACTTTGTTCAAGGCAAACCCTAACCGCTTGTTGGCGGTGTTTAGTCCGTTTGCTTATATCTGCTATGTGGTCTTGTGGCCGATTAGCAAGTTCAGTACTTTCTTGAGCAAGGTGATTCTTCGTGTATTCGGTTTGAAGATGGATGATGAGAGTGCTGATGATGGCTTCTCAAAGGTGGATTTGGACTATTTGGTTCAGTCAAGTATCGACAATGCAGAGAAGGATTCCGACATCAATGACGAGGTTAAGATATTCCAGAATGCCTTGGATTTCTCTGATACCAAGGTGAGGGACTGTATGGTGCCTCGTACCGAGATTCAGGCGGTGGATTGGGATGCCTCCTTGGAAGAGTTGCAACAGAAATTTGTGGAGAGTGGCAACTCTAAGATTGTTGTTTATAAGGAGGACATCGACCATATCGATGGTTATATCCATAGCTCCGAACTCTTCCGCAGTCCTAAGAAATGGCAAGACCATATCCGCACCATGCCTTTCGTGCCAGAGACGATGCAGGCACAGAAACTGATGAAGATATTCTTGCAGCAGAAGAAGACGCTTGGTGTCGTCGTAGATGAGTTCGGAGGTACCAGTGGACTGGTTAGTTTGGAGGACATCGTGGAGGAAATCTTTGGTGACATCGAGGATGAGCACGACTCTACGAAATATGTTGCCAAGCAAACAGCAGATGGAGATTATCTCCTGTCGGCTCGTTTGGAGATAGACAAAGTAAACGAGATGTTTGACTTAGACTTGCCTGAGAGCGACGAGTACATGACCATAGGCGGTTTGATACTCCATGAATATCAGAGTTTTCCAAAGCTCAATGAGGTCGTGAAGTTCGACAAATTTGAGTTTAAGATTATCAAATCCACCTCTCGCAAGATAGAGTTGGTACAGTTGCATATTTTGTAAAGAATATCAATGAGATACGTCAAAAAGCACTTATTCCTGTGGATAAGTGCTTTTATTCTTTCCTTTTTTGCTACTTTTTGCTACTGTATGACAAAAAAGGTGGCAAAAAATTCCCTTATTTGCGATTTTCTTTGTATTTTTGCAGTCAATTGGCTACTAGTCATCTGTTTTCCCAAGGAAACGTTGTCGAGCCATCTTAGAAACAAAGAAAATAAAACAATAAAAAATAAAAACAAAAAAGTAATGGCAGCATTAGGAACAATTCGAAAAAGAGGTGTCATTCTGGTATGTATTATCAGTTTCGGCCTCTTCGCATTCATCGCTGAGGAAGCTTTCCGTTCTTGTGATTCTGCAAAGAACAACGAACGTCAGCAAGTCGGTGAGGTGTATGGTGAGAAAATCAATGTGCAGGAATTTCAGAAGCTCGTTGATGAGTACACCGAAGTGATTAAGATGCAGCAGGGACAAGACAATCTCCCTGAGGAGCAGATGAACCAAGTAAAGGACATGGTTTGGAACTCTTACGTACAGAACAAGATCGTGGCTCACGAGGCAGAGAAACTTGGTCTTACCGTAACAGACGCCGAACTTCAGGACATCTTGAAGACAGGTACCAACCCAATGCTTCAGCAGACTCCTTTTGTCAATCAGCAGACAGGTCGTTTCGACGTAGCTTCTTTGCAGAAGTTCTTGGCTGATTACAAGGCTCAGAAGGCTAATCCTTCAGCTAATGGTCAGATGATGGAGCAATATACCAAGATTTACAACTATTGGTCATTCATCGAGAAGACACTTCGTCAGCAAACTTTGGCTCAGAAGTATCAGTCTTTGCTCGCACACTGCTTCCTTTCAAATCCAGTAGAGGCTAAGATGGCTTTCAAGGAGGAGAACGAGGAGAGCAAGATCCAGTTGGCTGCTTTCCCTTACTCAGACATCCAGGATGATAAGGTGAAGGTAGAGGAGAGCGACTTGAAGGCTAAGTATGATGAGTTGAAGGCTCGTTTCAAGCAGCCTGTTGAGACTCGTGACATCAAGTTCGTTGATGTTCAGGTGAGTGCTTCTCAGGCAGACCGCTTTGCTATTAACAAGGAGATGGCTGGTTTCCACGATCAACTCGTAGCAGCTGCTGATCCTACTGAGGTAGTACGCAAGGCTGCCTCTACAGTTTCTTACTTGGGCCTCCCTGTTAGCAAGCAGGCTTATCCACAAGACATCGCTGCTCAGCTCGATTCTATGAGCGTAGGTCAGGTTTCTGCTGTTAAGGCAAATGCAGCAGACAACACTTTGAACATCGTGAAGTTGGTTGCTAAGCAACAGTTGCCAGACTCTGTTCAGTACCGTGTTATCCAGGTTGCTGCTCCTTCAGTAGCTGAGGCTAAGACCAAGGCTGACTCTATCCAGGGTGCTATCGCTGGTGGTGCTGACTTCGAGGCAATCGCTAAGAAGTATGGTCAGACTGGTGAGAAGGCTTGGATGACTACTAAGCAGTATGAGTATGCTCAGACTATGGATAAGGACAACAAGGCTTTCATCAATGCTTTGAATACTCAGGCTGTGAATGCTACTTCTGAACTTCAGTTGGGTCAGGGTTATGTGATTCTCCAGGTTTGCGACCGTAAGGCAATGGTTGAGAAATATACCGCTGCTGTTATCAAGAAGAGCATCGATTTCTCTCAGGATACCTATCGTACCGCTTACAACAAGTTCTCTAGCTTCGTAAGTGCTAACCAGACAGCTGACGACATCTTGAAGAACGCAGCTAAGAGTGGTTACAATGTACAGGACTTGAAGGATGTGACAACATCTGTTCACTACTTGGCAAACATCCACGCTACTCGTGAGGCTTTGAAGTGGTTGTTTGAGGCTAAGGAAGGTGCTGTATCTCCATTGTATGAGTGTGGTGACAACGACCACTTGTTGGTAGTTGTACTCGATAAGATTCATCGCATTGGTTACCGTGGCTTGGATGATCCACAGGTAAAGGAGATGATCAAGGCTGAGGTTATCAAGGACAAGAAGGCTGAGATGATTGAGGCTAAGTTGAATGGTGTGAAGAGCATCGCTGCTGCTAAGGCTAAGGGTGCTAAGGTATCTGATGTTAACCAGATTACTTTCGCCGCTCCTGTATTCGTTGCTTCAAGTGGTGCTAGCGAGCCTGCTCTCTCTGGTGCAGTTGCTGCAACTAAGAAGGGTGCTTTCTCTGCTCACGCAGTAAAGGGTAACGCTGGTGTTTATCTCTTCCTGGTAACAGGCAAGTCTAATCGTCCTGTTAAGTTCGATGAGAAGTCTCAGGAGCAGAAGTGCCGTCAGAAGTCAATGCAGTATGCTGGCAACTTCATGAATGAGCTTTATCTCAACGCAAAGGTTGTTGATAACCGCTATCTTTTCTTCTAATTAGAAAGATAGAGTTAATCATATCATATAGTTTTGAGCGTGGTTTCTTTTCGAAGCCACGCTTTTTTTATTCTTTTATGGCGTAGGGGTTACACTCCTAGTCGTATGAGGTTACACTCCTAGTCGTATATCTGTCTGCTCTGCACGGCATCAGCTTCTTCTCTGCACGACGTTAGCTTATGCTTTGCACGGCGTATGCTGACACTCTGCACGGCATCAGCTTCTTCTCTGCACGGCATTATCGTTCGCTCTGCACGGCGTTTTTTCTCTTTTATAATGAACCTTACTCCGTTGCTCAATGAACCTTACTTCATTATTTTACATATAAAACCATGATTATGGGCAATAAAAAAGCGTACAAACTTACGTCTGTACGCTTCCTTGTATGATATGAGAGCTAATTGGCTCTGCGTTGTTGTCGTATTCTCTATCCTCGACTCCACCAATGTTTCTTCTTAGGTGGTTCTTGGCTTGCACCAAGGCTTTCCTTGATGATGGTACGATAGCTTTTCCCTTGACTGATGATTTGATAAATCTGTCCCCAGTCGGGGAGACCACCGATGTTGCGGTCATCAATGAAATAGTCGGCTTTCAACTTGCGGGAGAAGTGGTTGTTGTTCTCAAGACTCTCCTCAGGATAGTCTTTGTTGACAGCCCAAAACTCCACGCCTCTTTCTTTGCACCAATCCACAGCCTCTTGTAAGAGATGTCCTTCTCTCACACTCCATAGGATGAGGCGGTGGTGGTCTCTGATTAGCATTTTCAATGTTTCGATGGCGAAAGGTATCTCAGTGCCTATCTTGGGATATTCGTGAGTGACGATGGTGCCATCAAAATCTACTGCTATTGTTGCCATCTTTCTTTATCTTTTTACGCTGTCGTCGTTCTTGTCACCATAGTGGCTGTTGCTATAACTGCCATAGGTACCGTAAGCACCATATGAACCATAGCTGCCATAGCCGTACTGCTTGCCGTATGCACCGTAGCTAGCATACTTGCCGTACTTACCATATTTGCCATAGCCGTAGTAGTAGCCATACTTCTTCTTCGACAAATCGACACCGTTCAAGACAATGCTCATATTAGGCATCTTCTTCTCGTAAGCAAGACCATTGATGAGTCCGAAGCTTGACTTCTGGGTGTAATCGGCACGGCAAACGTAAACTGTAGCGTTTGCGATGCGACCCAATGCCAAGGTATCTGTTACGAGACCTACAGGAGCTGTATCAATGATGATATAGTCATAGTGCTCTTTCAATATGTCCATAGTCTCCTCCAAACTCTTTCTTGTAACCAACTCACCTGGGTTAGGTGGTACAGGACCAGCCATCAAGAGGTCGAGGTTGCTGTTGACACCTGAGTTGACAATCTGCTTGTTGACATCATCCCATGTGATATTGTCCTTGATGAGCAAGTTGGTAATGCCATGGTGATGGTCGTCAATCTCGAACAACTCAGCCAAACGAGGCTTACGGATGTCCAAACCTACCAATACGACCTTCTTGCCAAGCAATGCGAAACTGATGGCAACGTTGGAAGCGATGAAAGTCTTACCTTCACCTGATGTGGTAGATGTCATCAAGATGACCTTGTCGTGCTCCTTCATCAAGAACTGCAAGTTGGTACGGAGACTACGGAAAATCTCTTCCATGAGGTTGTTCTTGTTCTCGTGTACCACGATGTCTGCCTTGGTCTTGGCACGGTCGCTGGCGATGGCTACATCGGCGATGATAGGAAGCTTGGTTAACTTCGCTACATCATCATGACCCTCAATCTTATATCGGAAGAATGCCAACAAGAAGAGGATAAGGGCTGGAATAGCCAAACCGAGACCGAAGGCGATCATCAATATTATGGAATCCTTTGGAGTTACCTTGCCTGCGAATACAGGGTTGTCTATCAACTTACCCTTGTCGGCTGTAGCTGCCAATGAGATGGAGTTCTCCTCACGCTTCTGGAGCAACATCAAGTACAAGCCAGACTTTACCTCCTGCTGGCGACCAATCTGTGTCAAGATACGCTCTTGCTCAGGGGTATTGCTGATTTGTCCCTGGTATTTGCCCTGTTGAGAAGCGATGCTATTACGCTGGATGTTCAAGCCGGCACGAGCCTGAGACATCGCACGCTTGATGCTAGCCTGTAAGTCGTCCAACTGGGATGTCAATGGAGTGACGGTAGGAGAGGACTCGCTGGCACTGTGCAACAACTGGTTGCGCTGCAAGGCAATCTCATTGTATTTGTTGATGAGAGAAGTGGCGCTAGCATCGTTCAAACCTACATTGGATGGGATAGGCTGGTGTCTGTTGCTAGGCTCGTTCATGTACTTGGTCAACTCATCGAGCAAGGCAACTTGTGTGTTCGCCTCGTTCAATTTCTGTGCATAGGAGTCAGCGTTGCTGAAGGCTGTAGAGGCATTCATGCTCAACTGTACCATATTGTTGCGCTTTTTGTAGTTCTCCAACTGTCCTTCGGTGTTACCCAACTCTGCGTTGATCTTCTCCAAACGTTGGTTGATGAACTGTTCTGTGCGTACTGCAATCTGGTTCTTGTCCTCGTTGGCTTGTCTGTTATAGACGATGGCGAGTTGCTTCAGATAGTCGATGGCACGTTGTGGAATCTCGTCAGTGATGACGAGTTGCGCTATAGATGTCGCCTTAGTAGAAGGGCTTACGCTGAGGCTTCCCACATACTTGCCTGCGGCAATCTCTGGCGCAATCATGGTCACCTTCAGGCTCTCGCCATCTCTCAACATATAGTTGCCATTCTGTGTGAACTTGACCATACCGACACGTGTGCCGAGAGTGGCTGGCAGTGCGGTGATAACCTTGTCAACAGTGACAGGGACGGGGTTGTAAGAGTTGTCGTCGATAGGTACGAAGTAAGAGCCTACCACGTGATAGTTTCTGCCTTCTCGTGTAATCTTGAAGCTCATAGGAGCATTGAGCTTCTTCAAGTGCTCATAGTCCATATCTACATTGACTTCCTGCTCACCATAGATCAAGTGGTCCTTGATTCTACCCTCATGGCGGTAGGTGGTGTAGAGCTTGAGGTCATAGACAGCTTGTTGAGCCAAAGTTCTAGACTTCAAAATCTCCATCTCGTTGTCGATACCATTGCTGTTGGAAATGATACCTAGGTTGGCAGAGCTTTGTATGGAGTTACCTCTTCTGCCGTTTTGCTCCTCTTTGATCAACAGCTTCGCTGCTGCCTGGTAGATAGGTGTGGCATAGCGCAGATAGATGTGCGCTGCACCCAAGCAGATAATCAAAGAGAGCACAAACCATTTCCAGTTCAGGATGAGCGTC
>UMBW01013178.1_pt1 | contig 16981 bp, 8 predicted proteins | sample 1964071 | NCBI WGS metagenome assembly UMBW01 (sample SAMEA4835953, study PRJEB28245) | human gut metagenome | biome: gut microbiome; material: fecal sample | place: Denmark | collected 2008
AAAGGAATAAGAAGAATATCTTTCTATTCACTATTTGTCTTTACTTGTTTGTAGAACTACTAACTTGGTTATCGATAATCACTTTATCGAAGTTGAACAAATCCTTGAAATCATCGATAAGGCTATTGATCTTATCTGATACAGTCTTGAACTGCTTCTCGTTGAAGTAATCCTCATAAGAATACTTAGAACCATCGGTGAACTCCAACCAGTATTCATAATCCCAGTACTTATAAGGACCATATTCCTCTGCCAAGTATGGAGCGAGATAGACTTTAGCAGCAGGAGAAACTGAACCATCCAGATAGAGGTTTGCATCCACCTGCTTGTTAGCATTCTCTACAAACAGCTTAAACATGTTCTCATCACCTTCATTATCATAAGCCTTGTTCAAATTATTATAGTACAAGTTACCATCCAGGATCTTATAGACAAACTTAGCCTTGCCCAAGATATTCATTGTGATATTGATCTGACCGAATTCAGATTTCTCACCGCTTGGAGTGATATTACCATTTCCGTTGCCTTCCAAAGTGATGAGTTCCTCACCATTCTTGCTGAACACAACCTTAGCCTCAGCAGTCTTGCCAGCCTTATAAACGGCCTTCTTCACTTCCGCCTTGTAAGCACCGATGGTAACAACAGAAGTTACATCCACTTCGTCCTTAGACAAATCCACTTCCTTACCGGTCTTCACATGAGAAGTCACAGAAACAGAACCCTTAATTACGCCCTCACGAGTAGCAGTAATATCTATCTGCTTAGGGAGCATAATGCGGTTTTCATATCTTGTTACGACATTTGGATTACCAGGAATATCCCACTCATCTTCTTCATCAAAAACTGAGTGATGAATCTCTGTAGCATCTGCGCTTGCCTTCAAGGTGAGGACACATTTCTTCTGCTGAGCATCATAATAGGTGAAGCTAAGATGATCGCCACCTTTCTTGGTCTGCACCCAAGTACCCTGCTGGAGTTCAAACTCACCCACGAAATTAGCGGCTTTCCAAAGATGATTATCTGGGTTGGCATTAATCTCGCAAGCTTCGACACAAGCCTCAAACCAGTCTTGGATAACGCCTGCCTTATCGCTGACATCTACATCCAACATCTGTTTGTATTCCTCAAACTCATTGGCGCTGATTTTAGACAGCAATTCCTGAGAGGTTTTGTCCAAACTCTGTTTTGCCTGGGCTGCTGTAACGATTGTTTCGGTACCGCCACCTTCATTACCACCTCCTGGGTTTGGATCTACTGGATCATTTGAACTATCTCCACATGCTGCGAAAAACATCACTGCCATGGAAAGTAATGAAACAAAAATACTTTTATTCTTCATAGGATCTTAAGCATTATACTCGCTCCATCCCCAAGAGCAAGTTAGTTAGTAATTATAGTGCGAGGATGACCAATAGGCACTAAACGTTCTTATTATGGCTACAAATATAAGGATTTTATTTTGATTCTCTATTCTTTTTAACATATTTTATGCGTAAACTTTGATTGGAACATCCTATACGATCTAAAAGTCCCACGGATTTACATAGTTTTTTTATTCATCGGATGGCACGGAATTTAGTCGGAGGGTTCCTGCTGAGGCGATTACCCACGGATTTACGCGGAAGCGACCTATTCGTTCGATGCAGATACCCCCTAAGAGTGGAATATGGTCCCACAGATTTCACAGATGTACACAGATTTTTCGGGTGAGGGTTTTCTCACGCAGATTTTTTATCTCATAAAGATCTGTGTTAATCTGTGAAATCTGTGGGACAAAAAAACACCACGAAGAAAAATATGTGGGATATTATTTGCAAGAAATCTTTTCAAGCAGGAGTTCTATCAGTCTTGGAATACCATAGTCTTCTATTTCCTCCTCCTTGATCCAGATATAATCATCGGGAAGCTGGGGATGGGCATCGGTTTCCAACAGGTAAAAGTCAGCAAAAAGAATGCGATGGGTCAAGACATGCTTCACATCCTGAGCCAGCAGCTGCAGGGCATCTACGTTTGACATGTGAAGGTCTGCTGCAAGTTCTTTCTTGAAAGAAGAAAGCTTCGTGAGAGAAGTCGAAAACTTTGTGGAAGATAGAGATGCCTGTGCGGAAGAAGGCGAGGCACAGGCTTCAGCGATATCTGAAGCATTGAAAGGTTCCCATAATCCTTGCCAAATATCTCCCTCTCCCCTACGATGAATGGCAGTCTCACCCTTACACCTTATATATATATAGGAAAGATGACGGGTCTTCACCTTCATGGTCTTTTGCTTGACGGGCAGTTCAGCTACCCGGTTGGTTCGCATCGCCTCGCAGGTTTCAGCAAGTGGGCAGAGCAGACATTTCGGAGACTGAGGGGTGCACTGAATTGCACCAAAATCCATCATCGCCTGATTATAGGCTGCAACCGGAGAGAAAGACGATTGAAAATCGGAAGCCGGAGAGAAAGACGAGAGAGAATCGGAAGCCTTTGATGAAGGCAACAGAGACTGCGCCAAGGCAGCAAACTCCTTTTTGCCCTGCGTGGAATTGATGGGAGTATCAATGCCAAAATACCGGGCAAGGACACGATAGACATTACCGTCCACCACAGCAGCCGGAATATCGAAAGCAAAGGAACCGATAGCTGCTGCCGTATAATCTCCCACACCCTTCAGTTGTTTGATGCCTTCAAGCGTATCAGGAAAATGACCGAGTGCCACAATCTGCTTAGCTGCCGTATGGAGATTCCGGGCACGGGAATAATAACCCAATCCCTGCCAAAGTTTCAGGACTTCATCCTCATGGGCAGCCGCCAAATCCTCCACAGTGGGATATTGAGCCATAAACCGCTCCCAATACTCCCACCCCTGGGCAATGCGGGTTTGCTGCAGGATAATCTCACTCAGCCAGATGGCATAAGGATCACGAGTCTCTCGCCAAGGCAACGCCCTGCCGTTTTCACGAAACCAAGAAATTATAGTATTAGCAAATTCCATCCCTGCCTTTTTACTTTTTTACCTTTTTACTTTTTACCTTTAAAACATTACTGTTCCGGATATTGCTCATAAATCTTCAGTTCGAACTCATTGGCAAGCGCATAGGCATGCTCCATGATGTCAGCAAGAATATGCTCATAGTTGACCCAAACCTTATCCTTGATGAAGAAATAAAACTCAATCGGGAGTCCGCACTGCGTGGCTTCCAAATGGCGCACCATCAGTGTGAGTTCCGTATTGATTTCCGGACGCTGGCGCAGATATTTCTCCATAAACTTACGGTAGAGTTGCAGATTGGTTGGGGCAAGAGCTGCCGGATTCTTCAGGTCTTCTATATCCTTGCCTTCCTGTCTGTCTTTCTCCAAAGCCTTCTGGAGAGATTCTTTCAGTTTGAAGGAATCTTCAGTTGCAAAATGCTTAGAAATCAACTTCTGTTTCAGCAAGTCATCTACCAGTCGGATGCTGCGGAAATCGAAGTAAACCAGGCGTTTCACCCGTCGTCCCCCACTATTCTGCATACCAATCCAGTTTTGGAAAGAACCATTCACCAAGGTGGTAGGAGAAATGGTGACGATGGTATTATCGAAGTTGCGCACCTTGACAGTAGTGAGCGACATTTCCTCCACGATACCGTTGGCATCCACCGACTTCACCGTAATCCAGTCACCCTTATGGAGCATATCGTTGCTCGTGAGACGGACACCAGAAGCCAAACCCGTAATCGTATCCTTGAAAACCAGCATGAGGACTGCAGAAGTGGCACCCAATCCAGCAAACAAGGTAAGCGGACTCTTGCCCAACAGGATGGCCACCACCACGACACCTGCTACAAAGAGCATGAGAACCCTGAGCACGCCACAGAAAGTATGAAAATACTGTTGAGCAGAGGACCGGCGATCCTTGGCATCTTCCAGTCCTTTGAAAGACCCGATGAAAACCAGGACGGTTCTCACAGACATCACCACGATATAGATGCCCGTAGCCCTTTCGAGGATTTCCTTGAAAATCGGATATTCCAGATAGATGAGTGGCATGAGCGACCAGATGACGACAGCCGGCACAATATGGCAAGCCGAGTTGAGTACCTTCTTATTGAAAAGCACATCATCCCAGGAAGCCTCCGTCTTCTCCGTAATCTTGGAGATAAGCGGCACGAGAATCTTACGGCAAAGGAAATCGCTTATAATTGCCAGCAGGATAGCGGTAACTGTAAGCAACAGATGGCGGAGAACGGGTACGGAATCACCCGAAACACCAGCCCACACCATCATTTCATCCACAAATTTACGTATTTCTTCCATATATCAAGTCTTTACGGTTGGCAAAGCAACTCACACACCTTGTCTGCAAAAGAGCGTGCATTATTGCTATGCATAATACCATTATTGAGAATCGAGAAGCAAAGATCGTGGCCATTTGCCGCCTTGCAGTAACCGGCAAGACCAATAACACCAGTCACCGTGCCCGTTTTAGCCTTCACATTGCCATGAGCAAAACCGGAGCGCATTCTCCTCTTCAAAGTACCATCCACACCAGCAATTGGCAAGGACTGTTTGAGATGCGGCAGGATGTTCTCGTCCTGGTAAGCATAGCGAAGGAGCTTGACCTCCAGTTCGGCAGAAACATAGTTGTAGAGAGAAAGACCGGAGCCATCCGCAAACTTATATCGGGCAGGATCAAGTCCAATCTTTCTAACCAGCTGGCGCTGCACATTTCTGGCACTCTTGGCACTTGCCGGACGGTTGCCAGTAGAAGATGCAATCTGATAATACATGCTTTCGGCATAGAGATTATCACTGTCTTTCATCATCTTATGCAAAATCTGGTCCATGGTATGGAAACGGGTACAGATGGTGAAAGCACTCGCCGGACAGCGCTTCACGGAAGTTCCGGAACCGGCATAGAAGATACCAGCATCCTTCAGCTTGGCGAGAAATCTTTCCATGAAAATATCCTTGCGTCCGAAAACCAATGGGGATAGCACTGGATTATCATCATCCCAGCACCAACCTTCGCCCAACAGGTCTTCGTCCTTCATCGAGCGGTCGGCATAGATGCTGCCCTGAATACTATCCACGCCCATATCTTTGAGACTGGTGACAAAGGCGGTCATATCATCATTATTGAAACGAGGGTCCATACCACCGATGCAATACACATCGCCCTTGAGTACCCCATTATCAATCGTGCCCGTATATTTCAGAGTCGTTTTAAACTGGTAAGAACCACCCAATTTATCGAGCGCTGTAATCGCCGTCACGAGTTTCATGGTGCTGGCAGGACGCATCAGTTGGCGCTCACGGAAGCGGTAGATGCAGGAATCAGTCTCCAGGTCCCAAACCATGATACCCACCTGAGAAGTTTCAAACATTTTGCTCTTGAGGAGTTTGTCAAGTCCCACCTTCACGGTTTCCGTCCAAGGCAATCGCAAAGTATCAGCAGCAATTGTCTCCACCATCGCAGAGTCTGCCACAGCAGAATCTTCACTATCCTCCACTACCTCCTCATCCTGCTCAGGATTCGCATCATTTACCAGAACGTCCTGATTCTCCTGATTTTTTACAATTTGAGCCTGCATATTGGGGAGACAGAGCGTCATCACCATCAGAAGACTCATCGCATATTTTATCATCTTATTCATTTCTAATTTTTCAATTTTCATTTGTCATTTTTCATTTTTTATTCTTTTCTCGATTTCCCGGATAAAACTTTCCTCATTATCAGGCTGCAGACTGACCAGTTTGTTAGCTCCCACCTGAATGACGAGAGCATGGTCGAGTCCCCAACACGTCTTCATAGGTTCCACGCTGACAATATCGCACACAGGAATGGTCTGGTTTCGGGAGAATCGCCCCTCATTGATGACGATGAAATCCATTTCCTCATCCCGGTCGATAGGTTGCACCCTTCGGAAAGTATAAGTTGTATTCAGAATGCGCTCGATCATGCCCACAATGACGATGGCAAGCAGGATGCCGATGATAGCCACCTTCACCCAGAAGAAATAACCGGTGAGGAGCGCAAATACCGCCACGCCACATTTGGCAGGAACCGAAAAACGCTTATGAAAAGTTCTGTCTGTCATACCTTATTATATATATGTTAAGTCACCCCGAAGCCACCAATTAGCACCTCACAAGGGTTTAGATTTACAAAAAACACTGCAAAATTACAAAAAATCCGTCTCTTATTACTCATTTTAAAGATAAATTATTACTTTTGCAACGAATTAAGGTTTCATCCCTTACAATCTTAAGGGAAGTGAAGGGTAAAACCATCGCAAAATGAAATTAAAATGAAGACTCTATTCCATAGGAATAAGAGATAAATTGATAAAATAAACTCAAATGGTTTATAAGTATGATTTTCTGATTATCGGCTCAGGAGTTGCCGGTATGAGTTACGCCCTGAAAGTAGCCAGAGCGAAAAAAGGTAAAGTGTGCATGATCTGCAAGACCTCTCTCGACGAGGCCAACACTTCATTTGCACAAGGTGGTGTCGCATCAGTTACCAACCTGGAGGTGGATAACTTCGACAAGCACATCCAGGATACAATGATTGCTGGTGACTACATCAGTGACTACAAAGCAGTTAAACAGGTTGTTACCAAGGCACCAGAACAGATCAAGGAACTGGTGGAATGGGGAGTCAACTTCGACAAGCAGCAGGACGGCAAGTTCGACCTTCACCGTGAGGGCGGACACAGCGAGTTCCGCATCCTCCATCACGCCGACGATACAGGTGCTGAAATCCAGAGAGGACTGATGGAAGCCGTACGCAACAACCCAGACATCGACATCAAGGAGAACCACTTCGCAGTGGAGATTATCACCCAGCACCACTTGGGCGCACGCGTTACCCGTCGCACTCCTTACATCAACTGCTACGGAGCCTACGTCCTCAATCCTGATACCCAGAAAGTAGATACCTATCTCAGCAAGGTGACTGTGATGTGTACAGGTGGTTGCGGTGCGGTCTATCAGACCACAACCAACCCAATCATTGCCACAGGCGATGGTGAGGCGATGGTCTATCGTGCCAAGGGAACAGTTGCCGATATGGAGTTTGTACAGTTCCACCCTACTGCCCTCTTTCATCCGGGAGAAACTCATCCTGCGTTCCTCATCACAGAGGCCATGCGTGGCTACGGCGGTATTCTCCGTTTGCCTAACGGCGAGAGTTTCATGGAGAAATATGATGAGCGCCTGAGCCTTGCCCCTCGTGACATCGTGGCTCGTGCCATCGATAAGGAGATGAAGATTCACGGTCTTGACCATGTTTGTCTCGATGTGACCCATAAGAATCCGGAGGAGACCAAGCATCACTTCCCTAACATCTATGCGAAGTGTCTCAGCATCGGCATTGATATTACGAAGGATTATATTCCTGTTCGTCCTGCAGCCCACTACATGTGTGGCGGTATCAAAGTAGATCTGAACGGTTGTTCCAGCATCAACCGCCTCTATGCTTTAGGCGAATGCTCCTGCACAGGTCTTCATGGCGGCAACCGACTGGCGAGCAACTCACTCATCGAGGCCGTCGTTTATGCAGATACAGCAGCCAAGCACAGTATTGAGCATGTGGATGAATACGACTTCAACGACAAGGTGCCTGAATGGAATGATGAGGGTACCATGACCAATGAGGAGAAGGTGCTCATCACCCAGAGTATCAAGGAAGTGGGCGAATGCATGAGCAACTATGTGGGAATCGTGAGAAGTGACCTGCGCCTGAAGCGTGCCTGGGATCGTCTCGACCTGTTGTATGAAGAGACTGAAAACCTCTTCAAGCGTGTGAAGGTAAGCAAGGATCTCTGCGAGTTGCGCAACATGATCAATGTAGGTTACCTCATCACCCGTATGGCCATCGAGCGCAAGGAAAGTCGCGGTCTTCACTATACCATCGACTATCCGGTTCATGCCTACGACAAGAAATAAAGATTTGATAATCAACAAAACTTTTAAATATTTGTGCTCCCCGCATGGGAGCTATTCAACCACGAAAGGGCTGGAGCCTCATCGCTACCAGCCCTTTCGTTTTTTCATAGTTTTTATTCATCGGGAGTTTTCATCGGAGTTTTTTTGTCACGCAGATTTCGCAGATGACAAAAAACGTGAATAATCCGATGAAGAAAAAGTCCGATGAAGAATCTATCTCGTCAAGGAGAACTTGATGCTCAGACCGAAGTCTTGTGTCGTCGTCGGATAACTGCTGCTTGAAAGCAGAGGCGTATTTGTCTGACGATCGTAGTAGAAACTCATGGTGAGCATCTTACTCAAGGTATAGTCGGCAGAGAAACTCAACTTCAATGCATTATTGCCGCTGCTGGCACTGCTCATCATGGAGGCAATGTCTCTTACGATGGCAGCCTGCTTGCGGAAACTGAAGTCCAAGCGCAGGTTCAAGTCATGGTTGGTGCCATAAGAATTGCTATTGGAAGAATTCTTCTGCTTGTCAGTCGAACCTTTACCCTTACTCTTGACAGCCTTACGCTTACCTCCCATTCCGAAGAGATGGAAGTTGTTCATGCGATAGCCCATTCCAATCACCCAGTCCTTGCTCACAGCCTCATTGAGCTGAATACTTGTCATACTGAGGTTCATCACGCGCGTCTGGCGATATTCACCCTTCAGCGTCATATTATTATTGAACGTCAGATCAAGTCCCAACAATGGCGAGAAAGCCTCATTGATACTCACCTGCGAAACATTGAACATGCTGCTTGGTGAAGGATTGCCGGTAGTGGCATCCTCGATGAAGCCCAAACCATTCATATACTCCTGGAAGGTGCTGTAACTGTTGTAGCTTCCAACGGCGAACACACTCTTATAGGAATGATTGATGTTCACACTCTTGAAGTGGTCGCGGAACCAAGGCAACTTACCTAATCCACTATACTTAACAGTCCAGTTAGGCAGCAATCGGCTCAAAGCCGGGAAGATGGAGAGCGACTTGCCACCCATGCTGGTATAAGCATTGAGGAAGGCAGGCACCATCACATCAGCACTATACTGGTTGACAGGTGTACGGGAAGCATCAAACTTGCCGCCAGCGAGACTGGAACCAGCAGGATAAATCATTCCAGCGTATTGCTGTTCCACCCGATTGCGGAAGTCCTGCAGAGAGCCCACGAACTTTTCGAAGGTCTTGCTGCGGTAACCACTGTTAGCATCTCCCATTCCCTCGAAAGCAGAACCAATAGAGATGGTAGTCATTTGGAAGCTTCCGCTCTGGGTAGTAGGAGTTCCCTCATACATATACTGTATGCTCTTCTGCGTGGTCATGGTACGCATGGCATTCAGGTCAATCTTCAAGTTCTTCACAGGTTCCAGCGTCATACGAATCTGGAGATCTTCCGTTTTGCTCGTAGCAGCAGGAGTAGCGATAGAATCGTTGAGCAACAACCAGTCGTGCTCTCTTGCCTTCTCGATGTAACTATCGCCAACAAAACCGAAGGCGAAATCCAGACCCGGCGACATGATGCCCTGTTTGGTTTGTCCGAAAGCATCACCGATCGTAGGCAGGAAGCCTGGCAACGTGAGCTGGTAGTTGTTGCGATAACTGAAGCTCACATTTCTTGCCATCATTGCCACACGTGAAATAGCCTGCATGGTCTTGTACCAAGCCTTCTCCTCCAGCGGAGCCTTCGGAAGCACATTCACCTTCAACTTCGTAGCAGAATCCACCTTAGAGGTAATGCGGATTGTGTTATTATCCAACACCTTATATTTCAAGTGGAAGGCCTTTCCATCCTCAGTCTTAGCCGAGACAATCAGACGCTTCGTATTCTTACCGTGCTTTACGTCCACATATTTTTTCTTCGAATCATCCTTTTTGGAATCATCCTTCTTGGACTTATCCTTTTTAGACTTCTTAGACTTTTCAGCATTCTTTGTTTCAGCCTCATCTCCAGAAGCCTCAGTCTTTTCCCCGGCAGCCTCATCCTTCTCTTTTTTCAAGTCTTTAGCATCAGCTAATAAAGGCAGGAGGGTGATTTCCTGTTCGAAGGATCTCTTGTTGAGCGGCAATCGCTTCTTCTGCTCCTGAGCTTTCTTGTTGTTTTTGCTTGTCCACTCCTTCACAGCCTCCTCAGGATCCTTACCAGCATCGATTGCCTCCTGGCGAACCTTAGCCAATTCCTGTTTGCGCTTCTGAGCCTCCTGTTTAGCCTTTTCCTTCTCCTGCTTCTTTTTCTGAATCTGCGAGCGGGAAGGTTCCTTGTCAAACTTCTGGTTGGCAGCCTTGAGGAACGGTACATGATTGTAGAGTTTCACCAGATTGAACGTACCATTGAGGTTTAAACTGCGATTGGTGTTGATGGTATTTCCATACGAAACACCGTCCTCATCCTCCGTACCCTTGTTCCAGGAATAGGTGGAATTGTAGGAAGCATCGGCATTAATCCAGTCGAAGATTGGAATCAGATTGAGCGGCAACTGATAGGAAGCCGTGAAGGTCTGATTATAATCCAATGGTGCTCCCCAGTGCTTGATGCTGGTCCAAACAGAATCTTTCCAGGCATGGTACTGGTCAGCATAGAGGTCCTTATTGATTGGGGTATAAGGTTCTTCTATCTGCGCATGGGTGGCACTCTGGAAGTTCATGTGCAGATTCTTGGTCAAGTCCCAACGCATAGAGAACTCACGGTTCCAGAGGAACTGTTCGCTGAACGACAGAGGCAACTGTGAATTCTCCGTCGATTCCATATCGCGTTCCTGCAACTCATAATAGTTGCGGGTCATCTCCGTATTGAACGCCACATTCTGCGGCAGCCAGTTCAGTCCGAAGCGCTTCAGGATATCCAGCCACTTGCTCTTGTTCTTCAACTTCTTGAAAGGTTCCCATGCCTTATAGACCGGAGTCCAGGAATAGTCGAGCGAACCGCGCCAGTTGTCTTCATTCTCATAGACCGTCGTCTCACCCTGCGTATGCTGATGGGAATGACTGTAGGAGAACGAGAAGTTGGCAGGGTCGTAAGGCATCGGATGGCGCTTGGTAGCAATTCCGACACGGGCATTGGAGATGGAGAAGTTGGTATTCACCACCTTCGTCACAGCAATATTCTCGATAGAATCGCGTTCCGCCTTAGAGCCTGTAGCATCCAGTGCATCCTGGAGTTCCATATCCGTATCCAGCGGATTGTACTTCGGAGAAGTCTTCTCCTTGGTCACACTATAATATAAAGGTATGCTCACCTTCGCCTTGTCAGGGAAGAACTTACCCATTTCCAAGCTCGTAGTCACGCTGTACGCCCCATAACTGTCGGTACTGCGACTTGCCACCTTGTCTTCCAGTCCACCGAATCCCTCGCTGGTATAACGACCAGTAGCATTGACACTACCCCAGTCAGACAACTGAACATTCAGATTGGCATTCGCAGCCCATCCACCCTTGTTGTTATGTTCCAGAAGTCGGAGTTCGTTGACCCAGACTTCACCGCTCTTCACATCGCCAGAGTTGTTGCGAACACCAATCATCATGGTTTTCACCTCACCCAAGGTAGGATTTCCCACCAAGGTCATCTTGTTGTTCGGATGATTGCTGTCATAAGCCACGAAAGGCTGCGAGAACGAAGCCATGCCCATTGCCTTGGCCTTGTTGCGTTCCTTCTTCAGGGCGGTGAACACACTCATCTGGATATCGAGCATATTTTCCTCAGGCCATACAGCCTTGCAGTCTTCCAATGAACGGCGACTGTACTTACCTTCCGGAGTCAACTTCAGCGGAATCTCATATTCATAATAATTGTTCTTATAGTCATTACCCAGACGGATGAACACAGAGAGTTGGTTATCTCTCAGGTCGGTGGTGTTCTGAGCGAGTGCATTGGCATGGGTAAACATCTGGATGCGCTTATACTGACGCAGGTCGAGGGTGGTATTCTTGTAAACCGCCTTGGCCTCACCGGTACTCAAATTCTTGACCACAAGGCTCAGCGCCTGTTCATTCTCCTCCACCAACTGAGGTTGAGAAGGGTCCTGCCCACGACGGATGCCAGGAGGAAGCACATAGTTGACCGGAGTTTTCTCGGCATTTTCCTCGATACTCACCGCACTTGCTTCCAGCGTACCACCATTGGCAGCACTGAGCGGCTGGTCGTAAGTACGCCAGGTGCCACGTACCAGATCCAGAGTTCCGAAACGCATCACGATAGGTTTCTCAAAATTGGTAAGGAACATACGCATAAAGCGGATGCTGGAGAAGTCATTGATATTGCCCACCCTCGATTCATACTGACCTACCGGGATACGGAACTGGTACCAGGTAACCGTCTCATTCTTCGTTCCATTAGGCAAACTTGGTGTATATTCCCGTTTGTCAACGATATAGTTCTTACCCACCACGAGGTCTTCCGGACGGATACTGACATGATACTGGAAATACTTCTCATATTCATTGAGGGTGTAGTCCTGGTTGATATCTTCCACATCCGGTGTAGATTTATAGGAAGTATCATAGCTCTCGGTACGGCTATCGCTATCCGGAGAGTTGCCCTGCGGATTGTTGATGAATTTATAGCGGTACAAAATAGGCGCCTGCATCTGATCCCAGTCAGAACCACGATAATAGTGATAATCATCACGGGCTGGATCAGCAAAGATACTGTCGAAAACCGCCTGATTGACCTTGCCCTGTATCTGGTCGAGGTAGGCGCTGCGATAGAATTCCTGTTCCTCCGCATCAGTGAGTCCGTTGAAACCCACATCCTGCAAGGCACGGCTTCCACTGGTTGTGGCAAAGGCATAAGTAACCGTACTCTGCGTAGGGATCTTACCCCACTGAGAGTAGGTAAAACTGTTGCTGCCATCCACAGGCATTCCGCTCTCATAGAATTTCTTTCCATCACGGAGAATATCCTCACTGATTTCTCCTAAGTTGATATAGAAATCACCGCCATAGAGACGGGCATCAGGCTGCTGATTGCTATAGATGAATGGGTCCAGCATCCAAAATTCGATATATTCCACATTCGCCTGCTCGAAGTCATTCGTATCCAACTTGCGCATCATACCACCCCAGTGCTTCTGAGGATTGGCAAGAGTACCATCCGCCTGGAGATCAGCCACATTGAAGTTGTACGGACCGCGCTCATTCGGATAGAAGGCAATGTTCATCGCATTCACTGTACTCGTCTCCGTACTATAGGTTTGTTGCTGACGAAGTGGGAACAACTCTCTCATGTAGATGGCTCTCACATAGTGATTGCTCAGCTGGTTGAGGTCGCTCTTGATATGTCCCGGAGTCAGCGTACTACCCTTTCTATTGAAAAGTGGGTCGATCGTGTACCATGCCATCTGGCTTCTGTTGAATCCACTCGTCAATCCCGTCTTGTCCTTATTTTCAGGGAACATGGAAGGAACACTGGAGAGGAACCATGAGGTAGGAGTCATCACATCAATACTGCTCTTGGTGGACTCGAAATCATCCAGATAAGAAGCATTGTCCTGTGTTCCGCTCGCCTGTCCGGCAATCAGTTGGGCAAACTCTCCAGTAAAGGAAATCTGCGATGGTTGAGTAAGATGCAGGAACGGAATCTTGTCGAGCACATTCGTCAGCCACTGACTTTCCTTCTTCCAGTTGATGTTGATACCCCAGAGGGTATTCTTCACCGGTTCCTCTCCCATAGCCACCTTGGTGAGGAGCGGCTGTTCACTCAAATGCTGGAACGTACCGCTCAGTTGGAAATTCTTCGAGAAGTCGTATTCCCAGTTGAGTCCAAACATCGTCTTGCGCATCATACCATAGTCGGTATTGCTTTCAAGCGAAACATTGACGGGTGTTCCTGCATCGATGATGCTCTGATTGAGAATCGTCACTTCACCGGCATTGTAATCTACAGAATAGTCAGAACCTTCGGTGAGCGTAACACCACCGGCAGTCACCATCACCGAACCCTGCGGAACATTGTATGCTCCGAGGGAAATGACATTGGAAGAAGAACCCTTGAACTGACCCACCAGCAGGTACTTGTTCTTCTCGGCTATCTGTTTGGCTACCGTCTTCGTACTGTCATAAAGAGCCGTAAAGGCATATTTCTCCGCCTGTTCAGCAGCCACGCCCTTACTCTTCAGATATTCGTACATATAACTACCGAAAGGTTCTACTTTAGGAATGAAGACGCTTCCGTTGGAAACCGTATAACCCTCTACGTAGTCGTAGTAACCATTGCTATGAGCATTGTTATTATTGTCAAGACGATCGGCTCCCAATACCTTGATGAGTGGCGTCTGCTTCACTTGCTTTTCAGGGATATAGGTGATATAAACACCCGTCGTATCGCTCTGGAATTTCACGTCGAGTCTGAACTTTTCCTTCTCTATCTGGGAAGCTAAGTTATAGACGTTTTTCATCATCAGTTTCCAGTTGCCCTGCTGCGGATTGTTGCTGGTATTCTTGAGAGATTTCACGAAGAGCCCCTGCTTGGTGTCAGTAACGTCGCTGGCAAACTCACCCACCTGGTAAGTGACACCACCATACGTATATTCGTATGCCACTGCCAGAACCTGGTCGGTCTGCAACTGGTTTCGCAAGGAAATATAACCCATCGCTGTATTCACCGTATATTCCGATGAATTAAGAAGACGCGCATTCTCCAACTTTTCAAAATCATTACCACCGACAAGTCCAGCACCTTCCAGCGTAGAAGAAGTCTGATTCGCATCACGGGCAGCACTGTACTGGTTGACCATTGCATCATACTCCGTATTCGCCTTGTTGGCTGGGACCACGGTTCCTCCCACAGCCCACATCGGATTGCTTACCTTCTCGTTTTCACCCAAGTCGGTAAGCGCCACGATGTTTCTCGTATTCTCAGACGAACCCGTCTTATTGGTAACCCAAACCTCCACGCGGTTGATGGTAATACCGGTAGTAAGGTTAGGCAATTTCTGCATCCATCCATCATAATGGTTGCGGAAGTATTGTGAAAGGAAGAAGTGCTTGTTCTCCTCATAGTCGGTCACGTTCTTTTCAAAAGGCGTAAGCTGGACGCCACCCTTAGAGGAAACGCTTTTGGAGGAAGACTTCTTCTGGGAAATGACGGTTTGCAACTTGAGTTTACCAAACTGCAAATCGGTGCGGAAGCCGAAAAGACTGCTGGCTCCACGAATGAGTGACGAGTTGGAAGGAAAAGACACATTACCCGCCTCTACGAGTTTGATGATTTCATCTTCCTTGCCATCGTACTTGAGCTTCATATTCTGAGCATCATAATCGAAAGTAGCATCCGTGTTGTAGTTCAAGTTCATATTGACCTTATCACCGACACGACCATTGACATTGAGATTGATTTTCTCATCGAAATCCATCATCGTCGTCTTGCGGTTTCGGATAGGAAGCGAAGGATTATCCACATTTTTTTTCTTCACACCAAACTTCAATTCGGCCGTACCCTGCGTTTTCACACGAATACCACCCGGTCCGAAAATTTTCTCAGCCGGTCCTAAATCGAAGTGCATATCCGTAAAGTCGAATTTCTCCTTACCCTTAGCCTTGAAGATTTCATCATTCTGCTTACGGTAATAGGCATTACGTTCCTGCATCTCGCTCCAGACGAGATACTCCTTCGGGGTAAGCATGATAGGCGCAGTAATCCAAGTATTCCCGAGCCGATTACCAATCACATATCGGTCAAGCGTATCATTATACTCCACCTGATACTTCATGTTGTCAGGGCGCTGCAGGTCGAGCGGACTTTGGTAAAGGTCGCTGAGGATAATCGGTTGGATGCGCTGCACAGGCCAACGGGGGTGCAGCAGACTATCAGGAATAGAATCCTCATCAGAAAGAATTGGCTGTGCTGTGATTCTATTCTTCGCAGCAGCTCCATTCCTTGAATTTTGTGTATTTTGTCGTTTCTGAGAGCCCTGTTTTTTTTGCCGCGAGATGTCAGACTGCTGGTTTCTGTTGCGAGTTCTGTCATCTTGAAGGTACGGCAAGCCGATGGCATTGCCAATGACTGAAGTCAAGAGCAATGCCATCAACAAATATGCGTATTTTATATTTTTTATTCTAAACATCAAAAAACTGTCGTGAAAATTATTTAATCTGCTTCAAGGCCAACTTGATTACTTCCTCCACCTTGAGATCAGGTTTCGCTTTCAGGATTTCTATGACCACCTTAGCGGAAGGAGCTGGAGAGAATCCAAGCATGGTAAGCGCACTCACTGCCTCATCCTTCACATCATTGTTGACCATATCCACATTACCTCCATTGGCAGGTAATTCATTGGCAATACCCAAAGACACAATTTTGTCCCTGAGGTCAATAATGATACGTTGTGCCGTTTTCAGTCCGATGCCTTTCACGCTTTTCAGTATTTTCTCATCTCCAGAGGAAATCACATTGCAGAGTTCAGAAGGAGACAAGGAGGAAAGAATCATCCTCGCGGTATTAGCACCCACTCCCGACACAGTGATGAGCAGGCGATAAAGTTCCCTTTCCTGTTTGCTGGCAAAGCCGAAAAGAGTATAGGAATCATCTCTTCCGCCTGCCACCAGTACTTCATGTACATAGAGTTTCACCGTTGCTTTTCCCTGAATAGCCGTATAAGTATTCAGTGATATGTTAAGTCCATATCCTACCCCAGCAGTTTCCAGAACAGCCATGGTAGGAGTCAAGTCTGTCAGTTCTCCCTTGATATATTCTATCATCTTTATGCTTTTTTATTTTACGCTACTTTATTTTTGCTATCATTCAATAGATCTCGAAATATCAGAGAATCTATTAAATAATATTTAATAAACGGAGAATCAGGAAAAATATTGCCACAAAAAGTATATTATTACCAAATATCAGTATTTTCTTCGTCGGATTATGATTTTTTCATCGGAGTTTTTTGGTCACGCAGATTTTTTTATTCATCGGATTACACGGAATTTAGTCGGAGGTTTCCTGCTGAGGCGATTACTCACGGATTGACGCGGAAGCGACCTGTGCGGTCGATGCAGATACCCCCTGGAAGTGGAATATGTCCCACAGATTTCACAGATGTACACAGATTTTTC
>UMBW01021053.1_pt1 | contig 15600 bp, 16 predicted proteins | sample 1964071 | NCBI WGS metagenome assembly UMBW01 (sample SAMEA4835953, study PRJEB28245) | human gut metagenome | biome: gut microbiome; material: fecal sample | place: Denmark | collected 2008
AGTCTCGGCAAACCTTCAAAAAGAAGGAATGAGCCTCAACTCGGCGTGAGCAGAATCGGTATCCGAGTGCAAAGGTAAAAAAAATTATTGGAAAGTTGTATCGTTTTCGCTCACATTTTTACTGAGGACATTGAAAAAAGTAATTGTGAGGGGGCACAAAGAGAACTAAACGAGAGAAAAGCAGTCAAAAAGGGATGCGATTACTCGCACCCCAAATATTTATTTTGCGTCAATGTATTCCATATTTTTGTGTCATGACACAGAAATTTTCAGTTAAAGGACGGACAAACAACTGTTACACTGTTACAACTGTTGCAGAATCATAAATAAGGCACGGATTACGCAGAACCGTGTAACCAGCGTAATCCGTGCCTAAAAGTCATAAAATATCTGTGTCCAAATTCATTAACCGAGCAGCTTCTCCGCCATCGCCTTACCCAATGCCTCGCATTGCGCCTTGACCTCTGGCGTAATCGCCTGCTTCATATCCACAGGCTCACCCACAGCCTCGTAGTGCAATCTGGTGTCGTTCCACTCCTGAATCTTAGCCACCGCCTTGCTTGCCCAGCAGTGAGAGCCATACCAACCTAGGAGGTGGTTCTTGATGTCCTTGTTGGCGAGCTCGGAGAGGAGGACTTCCATCTCGTGATAAAGACCGGCATTGTAGGTAGGAGCACCCACAATCAAGCCCTTATAACGGAAGATGTCACGGAGGATGTAGCTGTGATGCGTCTTCGAGATATTATACATCACGATGTTCTTTACGCCAGCCTTGCTTGCCGCACGGGCAATGATTTCAGCCATGCGCTCGGTGTTGCCATACATCGTGCCATAGCAGATGACGAGGCCTGGCTCCGTCTCATACTTCGACATCTTATCATACATGCCGATGACCTTCTCGATATGCTCATGCCATACTGGTCCGTGGGTAGAGCAGATGTAATCCAACTCCACGCCAGCCAACTTCTTCAAAGCATTCTGCACAGGCACGCCATACTTGCCCACGATATTGGAATAATAGCGCACCATCTCCAACCAGAAGGTCTCGCAGTTGATTTCTGTATCAATGATGCCACCATTCAAGGCTCCGAAGCATCCGAAGGCATCGCCTGAGAAGAGCACCTTGTGAGCAGCATCGAGCGTCACCATCGTCTCTGGCCAGTGAACCATTGGGATGAGGACGAAGCTCAGCTCATGGTTGCCTAGGTTCAAGGTCTCACCATTCTTCACCTCCACCACATCGTCGGTTACGCCATAGAAGCCCTGGAGCATACCGAGCGTCTTCTTGTTGCCCACAATCTTGATGTTAGGATAATACTTCTTGATGAGGGCGATGGATCCACTGTGGTCGGGTTCCATGTGGTTGATGATGAGGTAGTCGATAGGACGGTCGCCGATGACCTCGTGGATGTTCTCCAAGAACTGGGTGAAGAAGTCCACCTCCACGGTATCCACCAGTGCCACCTTGTCGTCGTCGATGATATAAGAGTTGTAGCTCACTCCGTTAGGCAAAGGCCAGAGGCCCTCGAAACGATGCTTGTTGCGATCGTTCACGCCTTCATAATAAATCTTGTTTGTAATCTCAGTCATAGTTACTTCTATAAATTCCCATCTATTTATTTCAATTCTTTTTTCTTCTTCTCACCGAATTCCTTCGACACATAGTTGTAGATGTCCTTGCAGCACTCGCTGGAGAACTGCTGTGCCGATGCCAGCAGGCTATCCCATTGTGCCTCGGTCAGTCCTCGGTCGATGTCCTCACGGGTGATGCCGTCTTTGATCAATCCGAAGACGAAGCCAGCATTGAAGTTATCGCCTGCACCGATGGTGCTCACCGTCTTGGTCTTCTCCGAAGGATAGCTCTTGGCAAATCCATTCTCGGCACGAACCTCCACTGGCTCTGCTCCCTGGGTGCAGATAAACTTCTTGCAGTAGAAGCTGATCTCGGCATTATACACCTTGTCAGCCTCTGGCTTCTTGTAGAGGATGCCAAAGTCCTCATGACTGCCACGCACAAAGTCGGCAAACTCCAGGTTCTCTATCAGATTAGGCGTAATCTTCATGATGTCGTTCTGATGAGAAGCACGGAAGTTGACGTCATAATAGAGGATGGCTCCATGTTCCTTGGCATACTCCAAAAAGCCTGCCACCTGTGGACGAACCACTGGGTTGAGGGCGAAGAAGGAGCCGAAGAGCACGATGTCGTTCGGTTGGATGTCGGGAGTGGCAAACTCCAGTTGGTCGTGCGGATGATCCTTGTAGAAGATGTAGTCGGCATTGTTGTTGTCATCGAGGAAAGCCAACGACAGAGGCGACTTCGAGTCGGGGAAGATGCTCACGTTGTCAGCATCCACGCCATTGTCTCTCAAAAACTGAATCACGTATTCTCCGATGCGGTCGTTGCCTGCCTCACTGATGAAGGAGGCGTTGACGCCCGAACGTCCCAACGAGACGAGGGCATTGAATGACGAGCCGCCCGGTACAGCCTCTATCGGCTTGCCGCCCTTGAAGATGATGTCAAGCACGGTTTCTCCTATTCCTATTACCTTGCGCATTTGTTTATCTGATGTTTCTTATTTTATCGTTTATCACTTTCTATTTTATTTCCAAAACAAGGAGATGATTTTCTCATTAGCATAGAGAAAGGCAATTCCTCTTAATAGGGAGCAAAGATAGCAGAATTCTGTGACAACACAAAAAGAAAGCCTCATTTTTTATCTTTTTTACAATTTCCCATTATTTGTTCAATGCTCTGAACAGATTTCATCGAAAAATGTTCAACACTCTAAACAATTTTCCTCTAAATTTGTTTTGTACTCTGAACAAATTATCGTATCTTTGCCACCGAAATCAAAAACATCAAGTATGGAAACCCTTTTTAATCAAAGCAGACGCCTACTGAGGATGACCTCACTCAACTATGTGAGACCCATCATCCAACAAGTACACTGGAACCAAAGATTGGTTTCAATCAGAGGAGCACGTGGCGTAGGAAAGACCACCCTACTGCTGCAATACATCAAGCAGACGTATGGCGACAACCCCAAGGAAGCCATCTACGTGAGCCTTGACAACTTGTATTTCAGCCGGCACTCCTTCCTCGACTTCGTGGACGACTTCTACAAAATGGGGGGCAAGCACATCTTTGCCGATGAGGTACACAAATATCATGGATGGAGCCAGGAATTAAAGAATGCCTATGATGCCTATCCCGACATGCGCTTTGTCATCACGGGCTCTTCCATCCTCAACATTCTCAACTCGGATGCCGACCTCTCCCGCCGCTGCATCAACTACAATATGCAAGGATTGTCATTCCGTGAGTATCTGCGCTTGTGCGAAGGCATTTCCTTTGATGCCGTGGATTTGCCGACCCTATTGACACATCCCGATGAACTTTGCATGAAGGTCAACGACCAATGCCGTCCCCTCGCTTATTTCGAGAAATACCTAAAGATGGGATATTATCCATTTGTCTTGGAGGGAGAAGAAGATTACTACGAACGCATCGCCAACGTCGCCAATCTCATCCTCGAAATCGAATTGCCACAACTATGCGGTGTCGATGTCGCCAATATCCGAAAGTTGAAGAGCCTCTTGGCTGTTTTGGCTTCTGAATATCCCATGCAACTGGACATGCAGAAATTGTCGGCAATGGCTGGGATGTCTCGCACCACCCTGCTCGCCTACTTGCAATATCTGCAAAGAGCCAAGCTCATCAACTTGCTATATTCCGGGGATGTATCGCTGAAGAAGATGCAACGCCCCGACAAAATTTACATGGAGAACAGCAACTTGATGCAAGCCTTGTCGCTGAACGGGGTGAACGAGGGCACTCAGCGAGAAGCCTTTTTCGTCAATCAGCTTTCCTATCAGCACCGCATCGAATACGCTTCCTCGCAAGCCGACTTCCTCGTGGATGGCAAATACACCTTCGAGGTGGGAGGCAAGTCGAAGGACGGCAAGCAAATAGCAGGAGTCACCGACTCTTTCATTGCTGCCGATGGCATCGAGCATCCTTTCGGCAACAAGATTCCACTTTGGTGCTTCGGATTACTATATTAAAACACAACATTATTAACATTTTAATATCTTAAAAATATGAAAGCAAAAAAAATGAGATTATCCTTTCTTACAATTATGCTACTGTTCTGTACCAGTATTTTTTCACAACAATTTCAATGTGAAAAAATGCACGATGACATAAAAAAATGGAATGAAATTAAGCAGCCTAAAAATAACACCAAATGGGCAAATGCCATCGTAAGTAACAAATTATTCCAACAGAATTCGGATGGAAGTCTTGAATACGTTTATATTTTCAATTCTACAGATAGCTTCAATATTGAAACTATTCGAAAGATTTCATTCGACTTCATTGGCTATGAATTTCCCAATTTAGACAATGCGACCAGAGCTGACATGCAAACCAATTCACCTAAAAATGGATTAATTTTCAAAGGAAAGATTCTTAAACTTGGTATCTTCAATGGTATGATGGAAGTAAATCAAATACATGGAAATGTTCTTTTTGACATAAGATTTAAGCCCAACAGAATAAGATTCTCCATCAAAATACAAAACTACCAAGTTGTCAAGGCAAACTCTGCTGGCCTAGCAGAAAATTACATAGAATATATTAACAAGTGCTTTCCGCTAAACCAAGAATCCAATCATAAAAAAAGTTTTGCAATGGCATTTATTAATGCAAATAGCAATTGTCTTAATTACACAAAAAAATATTTAGATTATCTAAATACACACATAAAGGAAAGCCAACCAACCGATGAGTGGTAGGCTATCTTAACCTAACAAATGAAATACAACACATATACATTAGACAATGAACTCCGCATCATCCACTTGCCTTCCGACAGCAAGGTGGTATATTGCGGCTATCAGATCAACGCTGGCGCTAGGGACGAGGAGCCGGGCGAAGAGGGATTGGCTCACTTCTGCGAGCACGTCACCTTCAAGGGCACCGAGCGACGCAAGGCTTGGCATATCCTCAACTGCCTGGAGAGCGTGGGAGGCGACCTCAACGCCTACACCAACAAGGAGGGCACGGTATATTATGCCGCCATCCTGAAGGAACATATCGCCAGAGCCGTGGACCTCCTCTCCGACATCGTCTTCCACTCCACCTATCCCCAACAGGAAATAGACAAGGAGGTGGAGGTCATCTGCGATGAAATCGAGAGCTACAACGACTCGCCAACTGAATTGATATACGATGAGTTTGAGAACATCCTCTTCAAGGGAAATTCCCTGGGGCACAACATCTTGGGTACTGCAGAACAAGTGCGCCAGTTCACGACCGAGGATGCCTTGCGATTCACCCGAAAGCTCTATCGCCCCGACAACGCCGTGTTCTTCGCCTACGGCGACATCAACTTCAAGAAGCTGGTGACGCTCTTGAAAAGGAGCGTGGGAAGTGAAGAGTTAAGAGTGAAGAACGAAGAATTCAATAGCCGTGAAGAAGAAAGGATGAAGGGTGAAGAATCCAATTCCCCCAAAGGGCAAACCATCGTGATGGAGAAACATACCCATCAAGCCCACGTGATGATAGGCACCCAGGCCTACGATGTGCATGACGACCGCCGCATGCCGCTCTATCTCCTGAACAACATCCTCGGCGGTCCCGGCATGAATGCCAAGCTCAACCTCGCCCTCCGTGAGCACAACGGACTCGTATATACCGTGGAGAGCACGATGGTGGCTTATGGCGACACGGGCACTTGGAGCATCTATTTCGGTTGTGACGAGCACGATGTGAAGCGCTGTCTCCGCTTGGTACGCAAGGAGTTGGATAAGTTTATGGAGAAGCCTCTCTCCGATGCCCAACTGCGTGCTGCCAAGAAACAGATCAAGGGACAGATAGGCGTGGCTTGCGACAACCGAGAGAACTTCGCCCTCGACTTCGGCAAGAGCTTCCTTCACTATGGCTGGGAGAAGAACGTGGACCGCCTCTATGAGCAAGTGGATGCCATCACCGCCCAGCAGATGCAAGCCGTCGCCCAGGAGCTATTCGATGAGCATCGTCTCACCACGCTGATATTCAAGTAAAGCTAAATCGAACTGTTACAGTGTTACACGAAGCTATGAAAGAATGGAGAAGGAAAGAGAGGGTGAGGAAGCGAGCGACAAAAAGCAATAATACGCAAAGAAGGCAATCGCTGGGGAATATGGAATCCCTTGGCGACTGCCTTCTCGTATATTACCTATTGAATTAAAAACTGTTTCTTCAATTTTACTTGCCCATGCACAACTTGTTGTTGACTGATACTGCCTGGGCGATACATGCTGCTACTACAGCGAAAACCATTCCTAATACTAACATAACTTGTTCCTTTCTCTAATTATTAAATCTGTTATCCTTAAATCTTTTTCCTTGTATATCGTAAGCCTCAGCGAGGAGACACAAGCCTCAACACGTAGAAGCCGACTTTATTTCTTTGCCCCTTCCAGGGCCTCTATGCTTTCTCTTCCGAGAAGCCTTGCAGCTTATTTGCAAGCGTTGATTCCGAGGTTTATACCTGCGAAAGCGATCACTGCAAATGCTACAACTGCTACTGTCATTATCCCAAATGTCATCATAATCTTTTTCCTTTCTTTTAATACCTAATCAATCTTTTCAGTTACCTGAATCAATCTTTTCAGTTATCCTTTTTACTAATCTTACTTACTTTCTTTATTTCGAGTGCAAAGGTAACGCTTTTTGTGTGCGCACACAAATAATTTAAGAACTTTCTTTCGATAAAGCCTCATTTCTTGATGAAGGTCAAGAAAAAGGGGGAATGCCATGCAAGCACTCCCCCTTCCTTTATCTTATGCCGCCATTGGTATAGTGTCCATACTTGATTTATGCTGCCATTGGCGTGCCGTAGTGTCCACGCTTCGCCCACATCGCCAGCAGAGCTGTGAGCCTACCCTTCTTGCCTTGCATCTGATACACAGTCTGGATGTCCATCAGCGAGAAGGTGTCGGGCACGAAGGCAAGCAGATTGCTAGGACCGGAGTGGTTCACCAAGCGACGATCGCTATCTATCGCCTTCTCCCACTTCTCGCCATTCGCCAGGTAGAGCACCATCGCCTTGCGATAACCATTCGCCAAAGCTCGCTTGGCAAACTCGGCATAAGCCTTGTTGTCGGCTAGCTGGGCGGTCTCCATGATCTCGCCTTCAAGTCGCTCTGCCAACTGGCGTGCCTTCTTGCAATCCACTTTGGTTCACCTTGCTGGCGCTCTCCACGGTGGCGAAAGCCTTCTGCTCGTCCTCGCCAAAGGTGAGGATGACCTCCTTGATCCAAGCCGCCTCGCTATTACAGATGTAGCGCAAGAGACAAGCCTGGCGAGTCAGCTCCTTGTAGGAGTCGAGATTGTAACTGTAGATGGCACCTTTGTTGCCATTACGACTTGGGTTCATTGCGATGACGGAGCCGCTGAGCTGCTTGCAGTCATCAAAAGATTGTAACTGTAACATAATATTAATTTGTTTAGTGTTTTAATAAGCTCTTTTTGCAGAGCTTGATTGCCAATGTGGTTAATCGGTTGCAAAAGTAATCAAAATAATCCAAACCGCAAAATTTCGCCTTGCGCTTAGAGCCCATTTAACATTTGGCTCTTTTCAAAAAGCTTGCAATCATATATCTGTAACTTACAGAGAATGTTAATTTTTTCTGTTAACATTTCATTTTCGGGTATATCATTCCATATTTTCTGTTTGGCTGGGATGGCACCTCGTTCAGACAAAGTCGAATCGTGTAACAGTTGTAACAGTGTAACAGTTGTTTTCTATCATCACATTACAGAATGAGGCGGTATTCCTAGAGATGGAATATCGCCTCATTGCCCTCATTGAAGAGGAGGTCGAGGATGCTCATATTGGGCAGGAAGCCGTGCTTCTGCTCATACACCTGATAATATCGCTTCGGTGTGAAATCGGGGTCAGGAAACGGCTTCTTCGGACGAATCGCATCACGGAAGTCCACGACATCAAAGTGTTGAGTGTTCTTCGGGAAGTACTCATCCGTCACCTTCACGTTCGGACGAATGTCGAGGAGCTCTATCATCTTCTCCATGATTTCCATGTTGAAGTCGAAGAGGAAATCGTATTTCTTCTCATAGAAAGGGCGGATGTCGTCCTGGTAATACTCGAAGAAAGGACTCTCGCCGTATGCCGAGAGGAGGGCATTCCAATGCACGTGTCGCCAGTTGGCATGGTCGGAGATACGGATGTCTTTCATCGCCATCGACGTGTCGTGGTTGGTGGGGATGGTGAGGGAGAGAGGTCCATTCGTGGTGGCGATAATCATACGGTTGCGATACGTTTGCTTGATGAAGCTCTCATGACGCTCTATCAAGCACTCGTCGTAGCGGTTCAGCTTCTGATACCACTGCACAGGACCAAAATAGCTGGAAGAAAGTAATGCAGTCAAAATTAAATTATTAATTATAATGAATAAATAATAAATGAGCGCATTCTAAGCCAGAGTATTCTTCACTTAGAATATCTTATACGCCTTGCCCACTATCTGATGCTTGTGGACAAGCGTCTCGCCCCCTGCCGTCTTGACGAGGTAGTAGCGGCAATCCTTGCAGCCACAACGCTCACAGCAGATGGTAGGGATGATGTACTGGCTCTTGCCCAATCGGATGGTGTCGCCTGGCAAGCGCACGATGCGACCGATGAAAAACGCCTCTTTCCAACCTTTCGAGCGATAACCTTCCATCGACTTGCCCGTATATTTCGACTTCGGGGTGACCACGCACTCCACCGAATCGGTGAAAACTATCGTCTCGCCACGCCCAAATCGGTCGCAATCAATCCTGTTCACTATCACTCGGTTGCCCCCCTTCAAGTGAGGCGGCAGACCGCCCGAAGGCACCGAATAGACAGTGAATGCGTAGGTGCGGATTACCCAAGCGAGGAGCAATGCCAGCACCAACGAGATCAGGAATTTGATAGCTATTTTCAAACTTACTTGATATTATCCACAAACGTGAAGAGGCGGTTCCAGCGGATACCGGAGAAGCCCGGATGGTCTGGGCTGTGGCTCCACCAGATGAAGATAGGCTTGCCCACGATATGGTCTTCTGGCACGAAGCCCCAGTAGCGTGAGTCGGCAGAGTTATGACGGTTGTCACCCATCATCCAGTAGTAGTCGAGCTTGAAGGTGTAGCTCTTCGCCTGTTTGCCATTGATGAAGATGTTGCCCTTGTTATCCACCTTCAGGTCGTTGCCCTCATACACCTTGATGCAGCGCTCATACACAGGAAGGTTCTTCAGCGTGAGGGCTATCGACTTGCCCTTCTTCGGAATCCACACCGGACCGTAGTTGTCGCGCGTCCAACCGGTATAGGCGTTCAGCGGATAGAGGTCGCCATAGGTGGCATCAGTATTGATGGAGATGCTCTGCACCAAGTTCTTGTTCGCCTTCAAAGCCTCGTAAGCCTTACGGGTCAGAGGGATGGCTCCCGTCTGATTGTAGGTGAGGAGGTCTTCGTTGGTGATGCCAAGCTGGTCGGCTAGTTCGACAGGGAACTCGCCCTTGAGCTTCATCTTATAGGTATATTGCACGTTGTCAGGCTCCTTGTTGGCCTTGCCATCGAGATACACGATGCGGTTCTTGATCTGGAGGGTCTGTCCTGGCAAGCCCACGCATCGCTTCACATAGTTCTCTCGGCGGTCGGTAGGACGGCTGATGATGTCGCCATACTCGCCTGGGGTATTGGCGATGTAACTGCGGCCGATGTTATACACCTGCTCGAAGTAGCGACGCTGCTGCAGAGGATTCATCGTGCGCACGTCTTTCGCCTGACCGTTTTGGTCCAGTATCTGCTCGCCGAAGCTATATACCATCTGATAGTAGTCCTGAGCCTGGTAGCGCTCCTCATTGACGAGGGTATCGCCAGCAGGATAGTTGAACACCACGATGTCGTTGAGCTTCACGTTACCCAATCCCTTCACACGGCGGTAATCCCAGTGAGGCCACTCCAGGTAGCTCTTCACATTGACGAGCGGCATGGTGTGCTGGGTCAAAGGCATGGTGAGCGGTGTCTCAGGGATGCGAGGTCCGTAGCTCACCTTGCTCACGAAGAGGTAGTCGCCCGTGAGGAGGCTCTTCTCCAAGGAGCTAGATGGAATCACGTAGTTCTGGAAGAAGAAGAGATTGATGAAATACACTGCCACGAGGGCGAAGACGATGGCATCCACCCAACTCATGATGAAGCGCACCGGACCTTCCTCGTCCTTCCACCACTGCCAACGTATCTTCTTGGTGATGTAAATGTCGTAGATGAATGGCACCACGATGAGTCCCAGCCAGCTCTTCAGCCATATCAAGAATGCGAGGTACAGCACGATGACTACGGCGAATTTCGCCCACTGCACCTTCATGTTCAGTTGTTGTTTCTCTTTGTCTATCATATTTTCTTGTGAAAAGGAAAACGTCAAACATTCCTTTCTCTTAATTTAGAACTTAAACAAATCAGATGTGGTGAGCAAGCCGCTATGGTTGGCGGTGAACTCAGCTGCCAATACGGCACCGAGAGCGAATCCCTTGCGAGAGTGAGCGCTATGCTCGATGGTAATCATATCAGCCTCAGAGTCGTACATCACGGCATGGATGCCTGGCACCTCGCCATCACGCACACAGTTGATGACCAAGTCCTCGTCGGTGATGTTCTGGTCGCCCTCATCGCTATGACCATCGTTTGTCCAGTAGGTCACGCCACGCTTCCAGTCCTTCTTTCTATCCACGTTGTCGATGATTTCCTCAGCCAGGGTGATGGCAGTGCCGCTAGGAGCATCGAGCTTATGTACGTGGTGGGTCTCCTGCATGCACACGGAGTACTGTGGGAAACCGTTCATAATCTTGGCAAGATAGCGGTTGACGGCAGAGAAGATAGCCACGCCGATGCTGAAGTTGGAAGCCCAGAAGAGGGTTTGCTTGCCATCAGCACAGAGTTTCTCCACGTCTTCCTTGTGGTCTTTCATCCAACCAGTAGAGCCACTCACCACCTTCACGTTGTGAGCGAAAGCCTTCAAATAGTTGCCGTAAGCGGCAGTAGGGTTGGTAAACTCGATAGCGACATCAGCCGAGCAGAACTCAGGGCTGTCGATGTCCTCAGGGTTATTCACGTCAATCTTACAAACGATTTCATGGCCACGCTGCAGGGCGATCTCCTCGATCATGTGTCCCATCTTGCCATAGCCGATCAAAGCAATTTTCATCTTTATCTTGTTTTTATTGTTTTTACTTATTCCTAGAGAGTTAGACCACATGATACGGTAAAACACCGTATTAGCACCTTCGCTTTCTCCTCTTGATTTCGGCCTTTCATCCGAACGTTTCGGCAAAAATAATCATTTTTCTGCAAAAAACACCCTTATTTTAGTAAAAAACACTCGGAATATAGTAATAAATAGAAAAATTTGCTTATTTTTGCAGTGTTTTAGGGCTTTTGCCCTTATAAAATAGGATTCAAAAGTAATGAATGTATGAAATACATATTTGAGACAAAGATGGAGGTGCGCGACTATGAGTGCGACATCGAGGGCATCGTCAACAATGCCAACTACCTGCACTACATGGAGCATACTCGTCACCTCTTCCTACAGAAGCGAGGCCTCAGCTTCGCCGAGATGCACCGCAAGGGTGTGGATGCCGTGGTGGCTCGCATGAACTTGCAATACAAGACGCCATTGCAGTGCGATGACGAGTTTATCTCTCGCCTCTGGCTGGAGAAGCAGGGAGTGAGATACATCTTCCACCAAGACATCTTCCGTGCCTCCGACGAGCGACTCTGCCTCCGCGCCACAGTGGAGCTGGTGTGCCTCATCAATGGCAAGCTCGGCAATAGCGAAGAGTACGACAAGGCGCTGCTGAGCGAAGAGTGAAGAGTGAAGAATTCTCTTGCAATGAGAAGTTTCAGCACTCTTCCTCTTGGCAAGTGTAACAATGTAACAGTGTAACAGTTGTTTTTCCCATAGGCGAAAACCCAGCGAAGACAATTCATTCACGAAAACTATTGTCCCTTAACTTCCCCTAAATTCCCAAGAAATCCCAATAAACAATAACCAAATAAACAGAAAACCATTATGGAGCAATTATTGCATTATGTGTGGAAACACAAACTGTTTCCGCTCTCCCCTCTCTCCACCACGTTGCATCAGCCGGTGGAAGTCATCGACCCCGGATTGCACAACCGCAATGCCGGTCCCGACTTTTTCAATGCAAAAGTGAAAATCAACGGCACACTCTGGGTGGGCAACGTGGAGATTCACGACAAGGCGAGCGACTGGTATCTGCACGGCCACGAAAAGGACGAGCGATATGACAACGTCATCCTCCACGTATGCGGCATCATCGACCTAGAGGCTAGAAACTCTAAGGGCGAACCGCTCACGCAGATGCTGCTCAGCATCCCCGACAATGTGATGCGCCACTACAAGGAACTATTGAGCATCGACCAATATCCTCCTTGCTATCAAATCATCCCCTCGCTCACCCGACTCACCGTGCATTCCTGGATGAGCGCCCTACAGACGGAACGCCTCTCGCAGAAGACGGATGCCATCGAGCAGCGTGTGCGCCAATGCAATGGCGACTGGGAGAACGCCTACTTCGTAACCCTCGCACGCAACTATGGCTTCGGCATCAACGGCGACGCCTTCGAGCAATGGGCACTCGGCATTCCCCTCCACTCGGTGGATCATCATCGAGACAACCTCTTCCAGATAGAAGCCATCTTCCTAGGTCAGGCAGGTCTCCTGGAACTGAACACCATCCCCGAAAAATACCAAAAGGATGCACTCAACGATGGCAATTTCTCGAAGCTTCGGAATGAGTATCTCTATCTCGCCCATAAGTTCTCGCTCACACCGATGGACAGCAAGCTATGGCGATTCCTTCGCCTGCGCCCACAGAACTTCCCTCACATCCGCCTCTCGCAACTCGCCAACCTCTACTTTCAGCGCAAGGCGAGCCTCAGCCAACTGCTCGATGCCACTTCGGTGAAGGAAGCGAAACAGGTACTCTCCACCTCGGTGACACCCTACTGGGAGACGCACTACACCTTCGGAAGCGAGAGCATCCGCAACGAGAAGCACATCTCGCCTTTTTCGCTCAACCTGCTCGTCATCAACACCGTCATCCCCATCCTCTTCGCCTACGGCAGACACCGAGGAGAGGAGAAATACTGCGACCGAGCCTTCGACTTCCTCGAATCACTCCACGCCGAGAACAACCATATCGTGAGAATGTGGCAGCAATGCGGATTGCCAGTGGAGAACGCCGGGGACAGCCAAGCCCTCATCCAACTGAAGAAAGAATATTGCGACAAGAAGGAATGCCTCCGCTGTCGCATCGGATACGAATACTTAAAGAGAAAGTGATGGATCAACAAGAAATACTAAATACAATCGTGCTGACGAGACTGAACTATTTCAGCCTTGCCGGAATGCTCGACCTCTACCGCAAGGTGGGTTCGGCAACAACTATCCTAGAGAACAAGGACAACATCCAAGACATCCTCCCCGATGCCTCGCCCAAGCTCCTCGCCGCCCTCGCCAACACCGACGAGGCACGCAAGAGAGCCGAGGTGGAACTGGAGTACGACCTACGCTATGGCATAGAAGCCATCTGTATGAATGACGACCGCTATCCCCAGCGTCTGAAGGAATGCGACGATGCGCCGCTCATGCTCTTCTACAAGGGCAATGCCAACCTCAACCAGCAACGAGTCATCAACATCGTGGGCACTCGCCACTGCACTCCTTACGGCGAGGACCTCATCCGCCGCTTCGTGAGCGACCTCAGGCAGCTCTGTCCGCAAGTACTCATTGTGAGCGGTTTGGCATACGGAGTAGATATTTTGGCGCATCGACAAGCCCTCGACAAGGGATATGAGACGGTGGGCGTGTTGGCGCATGGCTTGGACGACCTCTACCCTTCCCGACACAAGGAGACGGCTCGCAGAATGACGGAGCAAGGAGGACTGCTTACCGAGTTTCTCACCCAGACGAACGCCGACAAAATCAACTTCGTGCGCCGCAACCGCATCGTGGCAGGCATGTCGGATGCTTGCATCTTGATAGAGAGTGCCGCCCATGGTGGAGGCCTCATCACGTGCGAGATCTCGCAAGCCTACAACCGTGATGTCTTCGCCTTCCCTGGCAGGATAGGCGACTACTACAGCGAGGGCTGCAACAACCTCATCCGCTCGAATGGTGCCACGCTCCTCACCAGTGCCGCCGACTTCGTGAAGGACATGGGATGGCAAGACGACTCGAAGCTGATGCAAGCCAAGCGACAAGGCATCGAGCGAAGTCTCTTCCCCGACCTCTCGGCAGAAGAACAAGCCATCGTGGATGTCCTCACCCAGCACAACGACTTGCAAATCAACGTCATCTCCGTACAAGCCCACATCGAGGTGACTCGCCTCCCTGCCCTCCTCTTCACCCTGGAGATGAAGGGCATCATCAAGACATTGGCAGGGGGAATGTATCATTTGTTGATGTAGTCTTCTTGATTTTCAAAAATTTGCAGTAACTTTGCAGCCGCAAAAAGTTAGATTCATGAAAATAGGAAATATAGAATTTGGGCCTCAGCCCCTCTTCCTCGCTCCGATGGAAGACGTGACAGATATTGGATTTCGTATGCTCTGCAAACGATTTGGTGCCGCTATGGTTTATACCGAGTTCGTGTCGGCAGAAGCCTTGGTGCGCTCGATCAAATCGACCGTCAACAAGTTGACCATCAGTGACGAGGAACGTCCTGTGGGCATTCAGATATATGGTCGCACTACCGCCGATATGGTGGAGGCTGCCAAGATAGTGGAGCAAGCGCATCCCGATGTCATCGACCTCAACTTCGGTTGTCCGGTCAAGAAGGTGGCAGGCAAGGGAGCGGGAGCAGGTATGCTCCGCAACATCCCTTTGTTGCTCGACATCACTCGTGAGGTGGTGAAGGCAGTGAACGTGCCAGTCACCGTGAAGACCCGCCTGGGATGGGATTGCGACAACCTCATCATCACCGAGTTAGCCGAGCAGTTGCAGGATTGTGGCATCCAAGCCCTTACCATTCATGGCAGAACCCGAAGCCAGATGTACACGGGCGAGGCAGACTGGAGCCTCATCGGTGAGGTGAAGAACAATCCTCGCATCCACATCCCTATCATCGGCAATGGTGACATCGCCACTCCTGAGGAAGCCAAGCTTGCTTTTGAGCGTTACGGCGTAGATGCAGTGATGATTGGTAGAGCCACCTTCGGAAGACCTTGGATCTTCAAGGAAATACGTGATTATCTAGACAATACAGGTGCCGCCCCATTGACGGTGGATGAGAAAATCGACCTCCTGGAGGAACAGCTCCGCATCAATGTGGAGCGCATTGACGAGTATCGTGGCATCCTCCACACTCGCCGTCATCTCGCTGCCTCCCCTATCTTCAAGGGCATCCCCGACTTCCGACAGACGAGAATCGCCATGCTGAGAGCCACGAAAGTGGAAGAGCTCACTGCGATATTGAAGGAATGCAGGGAGAGAATCAAAGCGATACAATAATAATCGAGTAGGAGGTAAACACTAATCATAGGTG
>UMBW01019661.1_pt1 | contig 14721 bp, 10 predicted proteins | sample 1964071 | NCBI WGS metagenome assembly UMBW01 (sample SAMEA4835953, study PRJEB28245) | human gut metagenome | biome: gut microbiome; material: fecal sample | place: Denmark | collected 2008
ACTTTTACCTTACTGAGTTAACAAATCAGATTGAGGCGGAACTCTTTTCTCAAACTATTGAAAACAGATAACTTTTTGTTATAATAGTAATAGTCGCTGACAACAAAAATCTTGGTAGTCCGTATTTTACGGATAATCTGAACACCCCCGATAATATGAGTAAAAATACCCATACAAAACTGTTTAAGTTACAGTTTTCGGCAGCGAGTGGGAATAAATTGAAAAAGTCTGAATCCACGGCAGCTATGCGGCTTCAAGATTTTCAAAGAGCACTTTGTGGTACGCATACCCGTGGAGAGATTCCGGAAGTTATCTTTTCTATGTGATTTTGGCGGTAGCGGTTCCGATTGTAATCAAGGATATTTCAAATAAAGTGATTTTGCGTGTAAACAGTTGCAAAAATATGTCAGCAATTATACGCTCAATTATAAGAAAACTTATAAAAAATAAACGCAGAAATTAAATTGAAAATTTTACAAAAAGAGCTATCGGATTTTGAAAATCTGAACAAGTCCATAAAAAATGGATAATAGAAAAAAGAGCCCTCTTGATGTAGAATATACATCAGGAGGGAATTTTTATGCCAAGAAGTTATCAACACATAAGCAAGTATGAAAAAGAAATTTTAGAATTAAAAACAAAAGGATTGACTTTGAGAGAAATAGGAGCAAAATTAGGATTCACTGAAAAGCAAGTACACAATTTCATTACACGATATAACGAAAAGCAACGAAAGCTAAAGGCAGGGGTTGCGCTCAAAGCAAAAGGCAGACCGCCAAAAGATTATGAAATCACAGAAGATATGAAAATTAACGAGATGAAATATATCATAGTTCGTAAAGATTCAAAGATAAAGCGACTGAAAATGGAAAACGAGTTAATGCGGGATTTTCTCTCCTCACAGAAAGGAAGTGAAGCCGTCGATAAAGTATCAAGTAATCTTTAAGCATAAGGACAAATACAGCATAAATTCAATGTGTAATTTCTTCGGAGTATCGAGAAGCGGATGTTATGCGTTCTTAAAACGAATGAATACACCGGACAGAGATTTACCGTTAGCTGAAAAGATAAAAGAATGTCAGGAAGAAAGTCACAGAACATACGGCTATCGCAGAGTTCATATATGGCTTGAAAGACAAGGAATATACCGCAATCCAAAGACTGTACTTCGTGTAATATTTAAGGATTTTATAGGGTGTTCTTCATCGGGCTTGTCGAGAGCAGAGCCGCCGCAAAGCGTGAGAGAAAGTTACACGCCGCCTCATAATCCCGATGTTGATATTTCCTGCAGGGCGTAGTATAATATTCGAAACCGCCTAATTGCAGAGTGCAGCTGTGAGAGAACAGCAGACGCCTATAAGACGGGCGATGTATATTTAATATTTTGAGGAATATGGGGAGTATTATGTTTGATAAATTTATAGCGAATCAAGCGGCTAAGATAGAAAAAGTCCGCTCTCGTCAATCAAACACAAAAATGAATTTAATAAAAACATATTCCATAATAGCCGTTGTCGCAGGGCATTGCAGAGGCGGCGGAATCGGTTTCCCTATGGAGAATTGGATTCTTCCGTATTTCTATGACATGGCTATTTTTGTGTTTGTATCGGGTTATTTTTATAAAAAAGAATATGACGACGCAAAATTCTTCGCTTTTATTAAATCAAGGGTAATGCGGCTTGTTGTCCCGTATTTTATTTGGAATGTTGTCTACGGACTTCTGAACACGTTTTTCAGGGGCATAGGCGTTATAGATTACGGTGATCCCATCAGCCTTTATTCGCTCTTTGTAAGGCCGTGGGTAGACGGGCACCAGTTTCACTTTAACATACCCGCATGGTTTTTGCTGTCGCTGTTCATTGTGTCCGTTATAACTTATATTATGCGAAGACTTATGAAGCTTCTTCATATATTGAATGAAGAAGTTTTGCTGGCAATAACATTTATAATTTCGGTGATTTCCATATATTTCGCGCAAAATGGTTACAACAGCGGAGTATATCTGTGTTTGGTAAGAGCGGGATTTTTGCTGCCGTATTTTCAAATGGGCTTTGTGTATAAAAAATATGAAAGCCTTTTGGGCAAGCACAAGGCGGTACTTATAGGAGTTATAACCTGCTGCGTTTATGCGCTGCTGGTGTTGAGCAAAGGCAACCTTGATGTTACCGCGGTTTTTGCGGAATTTATCGGCAATCCGCTCATTTTGACGGCGCTTACAATTCTCGAAATATTATTGACGGCGACAATATGCGAAATTCTTGCGCCTGCCTTCTGCAAAAGCTCGATTGTGAAAAAAATCGGGGATAACACATTTTCCATAATGATGCATCATGGTATAATTTTGTTTTCCGTAAATCTTGTGATTTATATAATGTCAAAATTCGTCGATATATCGGGATTTGACGTCGCCGCGTTTAAGAGCACATTGTGGTACGCATACCCGTGGAGAGATTCCAGAATTTATCTTTTCTATGTAATTTTGGCGGTAGCGGTTCCGATTGTAATCAAGTATATTTCAAATAAAGTGATTTTGCGTGCAAACAGTCGCAAAAATATGTCCGCCGAGGAAAAAAGAACGTAAAATCACACGGCTTCGATTTTTCGCTTGATATGAACACACTTGCTCAAGGGCTTCGTAAAACGGAGCCCTTATTGTTTATTTTGCGATACCTCATTTTGCGGACGCCGATAAATTTTTAAATAATGCGGACAGTTTCCTCTTCAATTTCGTCTTAATAAGTGAAACGCGCTTCAATAACTTTTAAGAGGAAATTTGAATTATGGATAAAATTGTTTTAATTCAGTTCGCCGACGGAGTTGTGCGGATAATAGCATTACTTTGCATGTCGTTTGGGTGTGTAATCGCAAGTAAAAATAAATTGAAATAATACGGACAGTTTTTATTTTGAATTCGTCTTAATAGACAAAGTGTGTTTCAAAGCTTTTAAAGGGGAATGTTTATGCTTAGAAAAACCATAAAAAATATAGCACTTCTTGATTTGCAAAATTTTACTGCCGAGGCGTTAAGGGAAATCAAGAAAATCGAGAGCTGTGCGATGCTTCTTATTCCGAAAAATGCGAGCGATGAATGGAAAAATGCCTATGCCAAGATAACAATCCGAAATGTTGCAAGCATTATAGAGGTCAGCTACAGCAAATACAGCGTTTTAAACGGAATGGTAATATTAAACGATAAAAATGTTTCCGATGATTGCCTCTATATTGTCAACGGCATTATTATCCTTGAGACCGTTGAAAAGATTCCGGATTTATGCGTGAACGGGCTTCTGCTTAAAAGGAAAAAATCACGCTATGAGATGACGCGAATGAACGGCAGAAGTGTTGAGGTTGATGATAACGTCGTAATAAAGCCTTACCCTAACACCATCGAAATCGACGGCGATACGGTGAGGAGCTTCGATTACAATACATTGGTGGCCGCAGGCAACAATGTCGATATTGTTGATGACGTGACCGAGCAAATGCTCTCCGATAAAAAGATAACATTTGCGGCAGGCAACGAGGTGAAATGCGGCAAAAGTATTTTGGGCTATGTTAAAGTCAATTCAACCGTAGGCAACAAAATCACGGAAAAAAATGAATAACATTGAACTGTTTAACCAAATTTATGAAAAGTATTATAAAAGCATAGTTTCGTATTTTTCAAGGCGATTTGACAGCGACGAGGCAGAGGATTTGGCTCAAATCACCTTTATGAAGCTGTGGGGTTATCTGCCGACGCTCGGTTATATCAAAAAAGAAAAGTCTTTGATTTTTAAAATCGCAAAGAATGTGCTTGCCGACAGACTTCGTAAAAACAATTTTGCCGACTCGCTTGATGAGCTTGAAAGCATTAAATGTCTTGAGGTGTTTGATGATATCACATCTGTTGAAATTCAGCAGATACTTTTGAAAATGAGCGAGCTCGACCGAGAAATAGTGACTCTTAAAAGCTACGGCTGGGCGAGCAGAGAGATCGGCAAGATAAAAAATATGCCGTCGTCAACGGTCAGAAACAGGCTGGCTGCGCTTAAAAAGCAAATTGAAAAGGAACTCGGCGAGCCTTGCGGACGTCGAAAGCACCATAATACATACAAGACTTAAGAGCTGTCGGGCTATGTGTCCGACGGCTCTTTTGTATAGAGATGTTTATTGATATTTGCTGTTCTTTTTGATAGAATATTTTTAAAACATAAATGTGTAAATCGGTACGTCGAAAACAAACGGGTATTAACAAAATTGAAAAACTGTGCGAAAAAGGGGAGGTACCTATGCAGCAAAAAACAGTCAGCAAATACACAAAAGAACAGACATGCGAATTTGCAAAGGAAGTGCTTTTCAGACATTACGGGAGCCGAGCAACGCAGATTAAATACATAGGCGGCGGCTCCTTCGGATATGTTTACAAGGCCGAATTGCCCGTGATGCCGTACACTCTTACGGTAAAGGCCTGCCGCGTCGCCGGTATGCAGCACAATGAGAGCGCCGCGCTGAAAAAGCTTGCCGAAAGCTCGCTGGTTCATATTCCCGAGGTCTATTTTACCTTTGACGCAACCGACGAAATCCCCATGGATTTTATAATTGAGGAATTTGTGAACGGAACAGACTGCTTCACCGACTTTTCAAAATTGTTTTTAAGCAAAAAAAGAAAAGCGAAATTTGCAGATGCAATAGCGGATTGTCTTGCAAATTGGCACAGCGTTACCTGCAACAAATTCGGCAGTCTCGATTTTCCCGAGTACGATAATTGGCTTGATTTTTACCGACCGTTTGCGCAGGATATTTTACAGACCGCCGCAGAGCTTAACAGAAAAAAACGGCTGAAGGACAGCACGCTTAATGTTATGCAAACAGCGTGGAAAAATTTTGATTATATTTTTAGTGAGCCCGTAAAAGAGGCGTCTCTTATCCACGGCGATTTGAATGTTATGAATGTAATGTCCGATAAAAGACTTAATATCACCGCGATAATCGACCCCCTTGAGTGCAAGTGGGCTGACAAAGAATTTGATTTGTTCCAGCTGAGAAACCTGACCGGGGAGTGCTTCGGGCTTTACGAAGCATATAAAAGGAAATATCCCGTTTCGGAAAAGTGTGATTTGAAGTGCGCGTTTTATGCGGTTTATCACGAGGTGTATTGCCTTATTTCAACCGGAACAAACACCGAAATCATACTTGCAGCGGCAGTCAAGAGACTGAAGAGGGAGCTTAAAAAAGCGGGCATTACATCTTGAAAATCCGACTCAAACGGTGATGCGAGCACACCTGAATGTGCCGAAAACGAGCATATAGTTAAAAACCGTCTAAACATCTTGCGCTATAATTTACAATCGGAGGATGACATTGAATATCAAAGCCACGGATTTTTGCGACGCCTCAAATTCTGCCGAGGGCGTTATCAAAGCGATAAATGAATTGCAGAGCGGCGACACTCTTATTTTCCCGAAAAATGAGTATCATTTTTACAAGGACCGCTGTATTCACAAGGTTTGCCATATGACAAATACGGACTCCTTTAAGGCACCCGACAAGTATTTTGCGGTGCTTATCGAGAATAAGGAGAATATTACCGTGGACGGCTGCGGTTCAACCCTTGTGATTCACGGCGATATGTGTGCGTTTTCTCTGCGCGGCTGTAAAAATGTAAGGTTTGTAAATTTCACCGTAAGATATGCCTCCCCTACGAATTTTGAAATGGAGGTCGTAGAGCGTTCGCTCAATAAAATTACATATAAAATCCCGACGGGAAGCGACTTTGAGGTCAAAAATAATAAGCTTACGTTCTTTGAAAAAAGTCCGTTCAGCGGAGAGAATTACTACACCTATACAGCCAACGGCGAGTGCTACTGCAACGTAATTCACAGAGGTGACGAGGTTTTCAGAACGTTGCGCTCACCTACGAAAACCGCCTTAAAAATCAAAAAGACGGGGGATCATACCGTCGAATGCAGATATTTTATGTCGCCTAAATTCAAGGTCGGAGACGTTGTTGCGATGTCTCGTAATAAGCTGCGCGACAACTGCGGATTATTTTTCGAGAACTGCTCCGATATCTTCTGCGAGAGGATAACCGTCAACTATATGCACGGCTTCGGGTGGCTGTCCCAGATGTGTGAAAACCTGAGCTTTGATAAGCTGACATTTAAGCCGGCGAGCGGTTACAGAGTTTCTTCGTTTGCCGATTTGATTCACGTATGCGGCTGCAAGGGCTATGTAAAAATAACCGACTCTCACTTTGAACACCCGCACGATGACGCAATCAATGTGCACGGCGCATTTTTAAGGTTCAGAAAGGCTTGCAACGAGCGAACCGCCGAACTTGAATTTGTACATCATCAGCAGGGAGGTTACAAGGCGTTTTACCCCGGCGATAAAGTGAAAATATACAGCAGAACCGATTTGTCGGAGCTTGACGGCGTTTATACCGTAGACAGCACGGACGACAACATTGATAAAAAGACGATCATTGTGAAATTCAAAGAAAAGCTGCCGCCGATGAAGCCTGAAATGTATGTCTTTGAGAACATCACGTATAATCCGAATCTTACCGTGAGCGGATGTACCTTTAATGCGATTCCGACGCGAGGAATTCTCTGTACTACCGATAAGGAGTCGGAGATTTTCGGTAACACGTTCAGGAGTGTCGTTATGCCCGATATTTACATCTCGTGCGATTGCAGGGATTGGTACGAGAGCGGACCGTGCAGGAATATGAAAATTCACGACAACACGTTTTCTAAAAAAGACCCGATTAAGTTTGAGCCTATTTGTCTTTTGAAGCCCGTCAAGGATGTTCACAGAAATGTTCTGATATATGACAACATTATAGCCGAATGAGCATTGGCTCCTTTTGCAGACACGGCAAAGGCACGTTAGTTATTTTTTAACTAACGTGCCTTTTTTACATTAAGATATAATTTTACGCGGCCGGATTATTCGGCGGATACGGCGCCTTTAAACCTGCGCGACGGGTGATAGGCGAGCAGAGCTATAAATATCAGTACCGCCGTAAGCGACAGGCTTATCGGGTACGCATACATAATGGTTTTGAAGGTAGGCGACGACGGGAAAACGACGTATATCCAAAATACTCTTGTGCCGCAAACGCCTATTGTTGTGAGGAGAGCCGGTACCAAGGATATGCCGAAGCCGCGAAGATACCCCGACATAATTTCGTAAAGCATTGAAAACGTGTATGCCGAGAAAATCAGTAAAAGTCTGGTGTAGCCGAGCTCTATTACCTGTGGGTCGCTTGTGAATATCGAGAGCAGGAATCGTCCCGAGAAAAGAACAAGCCCTATTGTGACGGCTGTTGCGATTGTGTCCTCCGCAATCGACAGAAGCAGGGTTTTCTTGCAGCGGTCGAGCTTGCCGGCGCCGTAGTTTTGACCTACAAAGGTCGTGCACGCCTGACTGAACGAGTTAAAGACATCGTAAGCTATTACCTCTATATTAAATGCCGCGCTCGACGCCGCTATAACTATTGTTCCGAGGCTGTTGATAGCCGCCTGAATTATTATGTTTGAAATGGCAAAAACAGCACTCTGTAAGCCTGCCGGCAGACCGATTTCCAAAATCTGACCGAGTACTCTTTTGTCTATGCGCAACTCCCTGAGCGACAGCTTTATGTACTTGTCGGACTTCATTAAAACAATAAACAGCACAATCGAGCTGATTGCGTTGGATATAACGGTGGCAATAGCAACTCCGTTTACGGTCATTTTAAGAACTATTACAAAGAATAAATTCAAAAGCACGTTGAGGCATCCGGAGAGCGCAAGCACTATAAGCGGCGTTTTTGTATCGCCCACGCTTCTGAAAACGGCCGACAGGAAGTTGTACAACAGTATTACGGGCAAGCCGAGCAGATATATGCGAAGATACAGAACGGCATACGGCAGTACATCCTCCGGAATGCTCATAACCGATAAAATTTGCACGGCAAAAATTTCACCGGGTATCATTACAAGAAAACCGCCGATTATTGCGGTGAGCACCGAGGTGTGAACCGCACGCTGTACGGTTTCTCTGTCGTCCCTGCCTATTGCGTTCGCTATTATTACATTTGTACCGAGGGCTATACCTATAAACAGGTTGAGTATCAGCCCGATTACCGGGCTATTCGCTCCGACGGCGGCAACCGAGGCCGTTTTGGCTGCGCCCGTGAAGTTTCCGACTACGGCTATATCCGAGGCGTTGAAAAGCTGCTCAAGTATTGCTGTTGCGGCCACGGGCAGCGCAAATCGCGGAAGCTTGTTCCATATAGGGCCGTTTATCATATCCATTTTGTTACTGTTTTTTAACTTCGTCTTTTTCGGCATAATTATCCTTTTTGCATTTACGTATTTTTTTATTTCGGTATTGTTTTTTTAGCTGTGTCGCCTTGTAGGACGTAACACAATTATAGCACCAAAAAAATTAACATCAATATACAGATATGATAAATTTGAGCACCGCATCGCGCAAAGTAGTGTAAAAATCGCAAAGCACCGCTAAATTATGCGTTGAAGTAACCGAACTTACTCTTGGTCGGTTAAACCTATAAAATAATCGGCGGAAACATTATAAAATTGACAGAGCTTGATTAAATCCTCGATTTTCAATTCCGCTCTTCCGGTTTCGATATGGTTGTAGCCCTGTTGGGATTTGTTGATGATTTCACCTACTTGCTTTTGTGTTAAATCTCTGTCTTCCCTGATGTTTCTCATCCTTGTTCTGTAATCCATTTCCACAAAACCTCCATTGTAATTTGTGAAAATGTTAGCATACTCAAAAGCTGAGTATTGACATATACTCAATAATTGAGTATTATCATAAATGAAGTGTTTTATTATTGAGAAGGAGTTGTAAATAAATGGAAAAACAGAAAACGTCATCAAAACGTAAAGCGGCAATCAAAGTGATTGTGGCGGTATTGCTGATAGCTATAATGACCGGCATATCGTTCGCAGTCGCAAATTTTGTGCACAACAGAAAAAGCGTGCAGGCATCAAGCGTTAAAAACGGCTTGTCCGCATACGAGCTTGCGGTGCAGCAGGGATATGCGGGAAGTCTTGATGATTGGCTTGTTTCTCTCCAGGGTAAATCGGCATATCAGATTGCCGTCGATAACGGATATTCGGGCAGCGAAAAGGATTGGAGCAAAACCCTTACCGCAATGTCGAAAAAAGACAAATCCGACATCAGCTCCGCAGCATTTTCGGAAAAAGGCGACCTTGTAATTACGCTTTCCGACGGAACAAAAATCAATGTCGGTAAGGCGGTCGGCGCAAGCGGAAAAGACGGCAAAGACGGTAAGGACGGCATAGGAATAAAATCGGCAAAAATCAATGATAAGGGCGAGCTTGTCATTTCTTATTCCGACGGCAACAGCGTAAATCTTGACAAAGTTGTCGGTGAAACAGTAAACAACGGAGTCGGTATTGCTTCTTCGATTATAAATGAAAAAGGCGAACTGGTGTTGACTTATACAAACGGCGAAACTGCCAACCTCGGCGGAGTAGTCGGCAAAGATGGTCGTGACGGCAAAAACGGTGCTGACGGAAAAGATGGCAGAGACGGTACGAGCGGAACGGACGGTATAAGCATTTCCGCAGCAGTTATAAATGAGGCGGGTGAGCTTATTATTTCATATTCGGACGGAGCGACGGCAAACCTCGGTAAAGTAGTAGGTTCCGACGGTATAAACGGTGTGAACGGCACAAACGGTAAAGACGGTATAAGCGTTTCTTCCGCCGAAATCAATTCGTTGGGTGAGCTTGTGCTTTCGTTCTCTAACGGTCAGCGTGCCAATGTCGGAGCGGTTGTCGGCGCAAAAGGCGACAAGGGCGAAAAAGGCGAGCAAGGCTTGCAGGGAGCTCAAGGCGAAAAGGGCGAAAAAGGTGAAAACGGTCTTAACGGTTCGGACGGTATAGGAGTTAAAAAGTCCGAAATCAACAGCGCAGGTGAGCTTGTAATCACATATACAAACGACCTTACCGAAAACCTCGGCCCCGTTGTCGGTGCAAAAGGTGACAAGGGAGACAAAGGCGACCAAGGCGTACAGGGTGAAAAAGGCGAAAAAGGTGAAAGAGGCGTTCAAGGTGAAAAGGGTGACGCGGGTCTCAACGGAACCGACGGAAAAGACGGCACCGGTATAAATAATATTGAAATTTCAAATGACGGAAATCTTTTGATTACCCTTACGAACGGAACGTCACTTAATCTCGGAAACATAAAGGGCGCAAAGGGCGACCAAGGCATTCAGGGCGAAAAAGGCGAAAAAGGCGAAAAAGGTGACAAGGGCGACCAAGGCATTCAGGGCGAAAAAGGTGACAAAGGTGACGCAGGTATCAACGGTACAAACGGAGCTGACGGTGTAGGCGTTGCAAGCAGCGAAATAAATGCTCTCGGCGAGCTTGTTATAACATACAGCGACGGAAACACGGTAAATCTCGGCAGAGTGGTAGGTAATGACGGCGCACAGGGAGTTCAAGGCGAAAAAGGCGAAAAAGGCGACAAGGGCGACCAAGGCATTCAAGGCGAAAAAGGTGATAAAGGAGACAAGGGTGACCAAGGCGTTCAAGGTGAAAAAGGCGAAAAGGGTGACCAAGGCGTTCAAGGTGAAAAAGGCGAAAAGGGCGACCAAGGCATTCAAGGTGAAAAAGGCGACAAGGGTGACCAAGGCGTACAAGGCGAAAAAGGCGACAAGGGAGATAAGGGCGACGCAGGTATCAACGGTACTGACGGTATCAACGGTACAAACGGCACCGACGGTGTAGGCATTACAGATGTTACAATAAATGCCGATAACGAGCTTGTGCTTTCGTTCTCAAACGGCAATGTTATAAACCTCGGAAATATCAAAGGCTCAAAGGGCGACAAGGGAGATAAAGGCGACAGCGGACTTAACGGAAAAGACGGCGTGGGCATACAAAATGTCGATGTGTCGGCTGACGGCGCATTGACCGTAACGCTTACAAACGGCACGGTTCTTAACCTCGGTAACATCAAGGGCGCCGACGGCTTAGGCATAACCAAGGCGGAAATCAATACCTCCGGCGAGCTTGTTTTGACCTATTCAAACGGCGACGTCAAAAATCTCGGCAAGGTAACGGGCGAAAACGGTGCGAATGGCGCAAACGGCGCCGACGGACTCGGAATTAAGTCGCTCACACTCTCCCCGGACGGCGAGCTTGTGGTTACAATGTCCGATAATTCCATATCCAACCTCGGCAATATCAAGGGCGAAAAAGGCGACAAGGGATTGCAGGGCGATAAGGGCGCTGACGGACGAGGAATAGCAAAAATGAGCTTTAATTCTAATGGGGAATTGATAGTTGAGTACACAGATAATACTCGGGATAATTTAGGAAAAATCTCCGATAGTACATCTGAGAATATCGATGTTAACTTCGTATATCACTATGAAGATTCTGGCTATGAGGTAATGGCATCAGATGTTGGAAAAGGTCAAAAAGTGTTAGCAATTCCCAGAACATATAAGGGATATCCGATTACAGGTTTAGGTTCTATAAGCTCTCCTGGATTCGGCAAATGCTATGATTTGATACAGATAACAATACCATCAAATATAGTAATGTTAAACAATGCCTCGGGCGGAATGTTTGGATACTGCTCAAAACTTAGAGAGGAAGGAATTATCTTTGAAGGAGAATTTACTACTTGGAAAGATGTTAATACTTATAATACTAATAATAATAATGATACTAAGTTATACTATAAAAATACTGATGGAACATACACATTTGCTAATTATACTTCTATTGAATTTGGTAAAGGAGTAGAATATGCACTATATTTTGATGATGAAAACGAATTGAAAAAAGCATTATTAGGCAAAGCATACTATGTGGTTGCAGTTCCTGTTAAGAAAACATATGACCCCAATGCTGAAAATTTATATGTTTGCCGTGAAAAGAATGGATTAGCATGTACATATATAAAAGAAACTAAGAAAGGATAGATAAAACTATGAGCAAAAACGAAAAAACAGCCAACGATTCATATTTGATTGTTAAAGGCGAGGAGAAAGAGATGAAAAAAATCTCATATCGTGGCAATCTTATAGAAGAATTTAAGGACGATGATGCTGTATATTCTGAAATACAGCACATTAAGACGGATGCAAAAGGATTAAGGAAAATAGCCGACATTGCAGAAAATCACGGCTATAGCATTTATCATCTTACACAGTTGTAATTCGTAAATGTATTTTATACATAACAACCCCGCTGCGCAGCATCTACGGAGCGGAGTTGTTTTTATCTGTATGGTGTGAGATTTTTTTGCCGTGAAATTCGGTTTTGCACATTAAACCGTTAAATTTATCGGCGATTTTATGTATTAAATCGTTGAAATATTTTAATTTGTGTGATAAAATAGCTTTTATCGGAATCGCACACGGCGATACGGGAATGAGAGCTGCCGAAGCATCTCGGCGGCTCGTTTTATTTTTGCTTTTAAGAGGAGTGCTGAAATGACGTCATCAACTGTATGCATTTTGGCGACGATATTTGTTTATCTCGTCGGAATGCTCGTAATCGGATTTCACTATGCCAAAAAGAACGAGTCCTCAACCGACTTTTATCTCGGCGGCAGAAAACTCGGCCCTCTCGTCACGGCAATGAGCGCCGAGGCGAGCGATATGTCAAGCTATTTGCTTATGGGCTTGCCGGGTCTTGCGTATCTGTCGGGTGTTGCCGACGTCGGCTGGACCGCCATAGGACTTGCCGTAGGTACATATCTCAACTGGCTTTTAACTGCCGGCAGACTTCGCAGATATACCCATAAAACCGACTCTTTCACCCTGCCGCAGTTCTTTTCGCACCGTTTCCGCGATAAGAAAAACATATTATCGTGTATGGCGGCTTTGATTATAATAATATTTTTCATTCCCTATACGGCGTCGGGCTTTGCCGCCTGCGGAAAGCTGTTTTCGTCGCTGTTCGGTATGAATTATATGACCGCAATGCTGATTTCGGCAATAGTAATAGTTGGCTACACGGCTGCGGGCGGATTTTTTGCTGCCTCTACCACCGACTTTGTTCAGAGCATTATTATGACCGTGGCTATTGTGTTTGTACTGATATATGCCACCGTGTCGGCAGGCGGCGTCTCGGCTGTTGCGGAAAACGCAAAACAGCTTCCCGGTTATCTTTCGTTCGTTTCGTCATATTCCGAAACTACGGGCGAGAGCGAGCCGTACAACCTTTTACACATAATCACAACTCTTTCGTGGGGACTCGGTTATTTCGGTATGCCGCATATCCTTCTTCGCTTTATGGCGATTGAGGACGATAAAAAGCTTAAACTCTCAAGAAGAGTTGCGTCTGTTTGGGTCGTTATAGCAATGGCTATGGCTGTGCTTATAGGTTTAGTCGGCAGAGGCCTTTCAAGTACGGGACTTATCGACAGCCTCCACGGAAATGACACGGAAACGGTTATAGTTCGCGTAGCCGGACTTCTTTCAACCCACGGTGTTTTCCCGGCACTTATGGCAGGTCTTATTTTGGCGGGAATTCTTGCAAGCACAATGTCCACGGCGGACTCACAGCTTTTGGCTGCCGCATCGAGCGTATCCGAGAACATATTGCGCGAGACCTTGGGACTTAAAATTTCGGAGAAGAAGAGTATGCTTGCCGCAAGAATTACGGTAGTTATAATAGCGATACTCGGCGTTGTTATAGCCAGAAATCCCGACAGTTCGGTATTCGGCATAGTATCGTTCGCTTGGGCAGGCTTCGGCGCGGCGTTCGGACCGCTCGTTATATGCGCGCTCTTCTGGAAGCGCACAAATCTCCCGGGCGCAATCTCGGGCATGGCTGTCGGCGGAATAATGGTATTTGTTTGGAAATATCTTATAAAGCCGCTCGGCGGAGTTTTCGGAATATATGAGCTTTTGCCGGCGTTCCTTATGGGACTTATCACAATAATTGTTGTGAGCCTTTGCACCAAAGCTCCGAGCAAGGAAATAACCGATGAATTTGACGAGGTCAAAGCTATGGGTAAGGCGAAATAAGCGGTAGCTTTGTCGGGTTTTAATTTTGACTCTTTGGGGTGCCGGATTTTGTTCGGCACCCTGTTTTTATGATGCTGTTAATAATTTGTTTGCAATTTCAACAAGAAATAACATTCAAAATATACCGTTGTTTATTCTGTTCTACAAAAATAAATTTTGTCCTGTAAGATTATTGACAAATTATTTTAAAAAGACTATTGTATTAGCAATGTATCAGTCAAATGCAATGAGCAGGACATGACTATTCGTATCACCGCTTTCAGAAAGCCGTCGGCAGTGCGAGACGGCAGCAAGGCACGTTTGGCTCTCACCTGTTAGCAGCTTCGGTGAAAGATTTTCCAGTAGTCGAAGCCGGAAACCCACCGTTAAAGGGGCGCGCCATCCATTATGGGCGGCGGTCGAGAGGCCGACAGTAAAATATCGGCAAGCAAAGTGGTATCGCGGAAGTAAATTTGCAACGGCGCAAATATACGTTTTGTAAGTTTAGCCTTCGTCTTTGCACGGGCTACCCGAAAGCGGGTATGCTGTGTGAGGACGAGGGCTTTTTGTTTTGCAAAAACGCATTCGGCTGAGAATCTTTTTTAAGAGAAGGGTTAGAAAAATGAACACACTTGTAATTGTGCTTATCGCGGCGGTTGTCCTTGTGGCAGCGTATCTGCTCTACGGACGCTGGCTTGCGAAAAAATGGGGAATAGATCCCA
>UMBW01009501.1_pt1 | contig 14614 bp, 10 predicted proteins | sample 1964071 | NCBI WGS metagenome assembly UMBW01 (sample SAMEA4835953, study PRJEB28245) | human gut metagenome | biome: gut microbiome; material: fecal sample | place: Denmark | collected 2008
TTTAGCATTCATAGTTGTAAAATCCTTTCTGTTGTTGTGCAAAACATATCTTACTATTCAGAAATCTTAAGTCAGTAAGAAACATATATTCGTATTTTAACACTTTGCTCTGTAAAAGTAAATTATTATTCACAAATGCCTCTGGTTCTAATTTTTGACCAGATAACTTTGTGGATAAAAGTTAAAATTGTATAAATTGTAAAAAAATAGTTGTAATTAATCCGAATATTTAGTACAATATACCCATGGTATGTATATCAACGACAGAAAATGATGTACATAATAGCTACATAACAAGGAGGCAGCAGTATGAAGGTTTACAGAACAGACGAAATCAGAAATGTGGTATTACTTGGTCATGGTGGAAGCGGAAAGACAAGTCTTGCAGAGGCGATGCTCTACGTATCAGGTGCAACGAATCGTATGGGAAAGATTTCCGAATCCAATACGGTGAGCGATTTTGATAAAGAGGAGCAGAAACGTGGATTTTCAATCAGCACAAGTCTGGTACCGATCGAGTGGGAGAAAGCGAAGATCAATATTCTTGACACACCGGGATATTTTGATTTTGTCGGAGAAGTAGAAGAGGCAGTCAGTGCAGCAGATGCAGCGGTTATCGTAGTATCTGGTAAGGCAGGAGTACAGGTTGGAACGGAAAAAGCATGGGAGCTTTGTGACAAATATAATCTGCCGAGAATGATCTATGTGACAGAGATGGATGTGGATGATGCAAGTTTCCGTCAGGTAGTAGCAGATCTGACAGAGAGATATGGAAAGAAAATCGCACCACATTTCCAGCCGATCCGTGAGAACGAGAAACTTGTAGGATACATTAATATTATTAAGAATGCCGGAAGAAGATATACAGGCATTGGACAGAGAGAAGAGTGCGAGATTCCGGATTACTGTATGCCGAACCTTGAGATTTTGAGAGATTCTCTTATGGAAGCTGTAGCAGAGACAAGTGAAGAGTTTATGGAGCGCTATTTTAATGGTGAGGAATTCTCTGTAGAAGAGATCCGTGCAGCCATGAGAACAGAAGTAATGGATGGGGATATCGTACCGGTTGCGATGGGATCCAATGTCCAGGCACAGGGAGTAGCCAACCTGCTTTCAGATATTGTTCGTTTCTTCCCGAGTCCGGATAAGAGAACCTGTGCAGGAATCAACCGCAGAACAAACGAGATCTTTGAAGCGAATTATGATTTCGCAAAAGCAAAATCAGCGTATGTATTTAAGACAATGGTGGATCCATTTATTGGAAAATACTCTTTTGTAAAGGTATGCTCCGGAGTACTTAAAGGAGATGATGTACTTTATAATGCAGACACAGACGCAGAAGAGAAACCAGGTAAACTTTATACCATGTGCGGAAGTAAGCCGAGCGAAGTGACAGAGCTTTTTGCAGGCGATATCGGAGCAATCGGTAAACTGACAAATACAAGAACAGGAGATACTCTTTCCGTAAAGGGAACACCGGTATCTTACGCAAAGACAGATTATTCTGTACCATATACATATATGAAGTATCGCGTAAAGAATAAAGGCGATGAAGATAAGGTATCACAGGCTCTTGCAAGAATGACAGCAGAAGATGTTACATTGAAAGCTGTGAATGACAGTGAGAACAGACAGTCTCTTCTTTATGGAATGGGTGAGCAGCACCTTGAGATCGTGGCAAGTAAACTGGCGGCAAGATATAAAGTAGAGATCACACTGGAGACACCAAAAGTTGCATTCCGTGAGACAATCCGTAAGAATTCTGACGTTGATTCCAAGTATAAGAAACAGAGCGGCGGACATGGACAGTACGGACATGTTAAGATGAAATTCGAACCGTCAGGTGATCTTGAAACTCCATTTGTATTCGAAGAATGTGTCGTTGGAGGAGCAGTTCCGAAGAACTACTTCCCGGCAGTAGAGAAAGGTCTGCAGGAATCTGTAGTGAAAGGACCTCTTGCCGGATATCCGGTAGTTGGTGTGAAAGCTACTTTATACGACGGATCCTATCATCCGGTAGACTCTTCAGAGATGGCATTTAAGACAGCTACGATCCAGGCATTCAAGAAAGGATTCATGGAGGCATCTCCGGTACTTCTTGAACCAATCGCATCCCTGAAAGTTACAGTTCCGGATGATTACACAGGAGATATCATGGGAGACCTGAACAAACGCAGAGGACGTGTGCTTGGCATGATACCGGTAGCTGGAGGGAAGCAGGTTATTGAAGCAGATATTCCAATGACAGGACTGTTTGGCTATTGCACAACACTTCGCTCCATGACAGGTGGAAGAGGATCTTACGAATATACATTTGCAAGATATGAGCAGGCTCCATCTGATGTACAGGAGAAAGAAATTGCTGCAAGAGCAGAAGAAGCATAATTAAAGATTCAGGCAATATAAAGAGTGTGTTATCCGGCTGATAAAAAGGAGTGGATAGCACGCTCTTATTGCTTGTTTTAGAAAAAAACGGTAACATTGTATTTCACAAAAAAATCACAAGTTTGCGAATATGGTTGTACTTTCAAAACAAAGGTGCTATAATTCATCTGCCTGTCTACATTAGACAGGTATGTTATTGTTTATGAAATCCTGTGAACAGTGACATAAAGTGACTGTGTAGAGCAGTTATAACATTATTATAATAATATGAGGGATAGGAAAATGAGGATTATTATTATCGGTGACGGAAAGGTTGGTTACAAGCTTGCCAAGCAACTTTCCGCCGAGAAATACGACATTGTAATGATTGACAGTAATGAGAATAAGTTGAGATTTGCTATGGATCGTCTGGATATCGCCTGCGTGACGGGAGATGGCGCAGACGCAGAAGTACTTAAACAGGCAGATGTGGCGCATGCTGATCTGGTGATTGCCTGTACATCAGCAGATGAATGCAATATGTTAAGCTGTCTGATCGCCAGAAAATTAGGTGCAAGACATACGATTGCCCGTGTGCGTAATCCGATTTATTATCGTCAGATCGGACTTCTGAAAGAAGATCTGCATCTTAGCATGGCTGTAAACCCGGAACTTATCGTGGCAGATGAGATTAGCAGACTTCTGCTCTTCCCGGATGCGAGTCAGGTGGAGACTTTTGTAAAGGGACGTGTAGAATTGATTGAATTACCGGTTGCGGAGGGAAGTAGCCTGGCAGGGTTAAGCCTTGCGGAAATGTATAACCGGTTCCAGATCCGTCTGCTTGTCTGTGCAGTGGAACACGGAGATGAAGTTCGGATTCCGGATGGAGAATACAGGATGCGTGCAGGAGACCGTCTGCATATTGCGGCATCTCATAAAGATTTAGAGGCATTTTTTAAAGCAAATGGAAAGCGTAAGGACAAAATCAAAAAAGTCATTATTTGTGGAGCCGGAAGAGTTGGTTACTATCTTGCACTTCAGCTTAGCACACTTGGTATGCAGGTGAAGATTATAGAACAGAATCGCCAAAGATGTGAAGAACTTTGCGAATTACTTCCAAAAGCAACCATCATTAATGGAGATGCAACAGATCACGACCTTCTTGTAGAAGAAGGGATTGATGAAGCGGATGCATTTGTTGCCCTGACAGGGATGGATGAAGAGAACATTATACTTTCTCTTTTTGCAAAGAGTCAGAATGTGGACAAAATTGTTACGAAAGTCAATGAAGACAGACGCGCACGTATGGTAGAAGACTTTGGAATTGATAGTATTGTTTCTGTTAAAACAGCTACAGCAGACGCAATCATGAGTTATGTCAGAGCGCGTAAAAACTCTCAGGGAAGTGCGAATGTTGAGACAATGTATCAATTGGTTGATGACAAAGTTGAAGCACTGGAATTTATTGTTAAGGCTGAGACAAATTATACAGGAATTCCATTGAAGAATCTCTCGTTGAAACCGAATAATCTGATTGCATGTATTGCAAGAAAACGTCAGATCATTCTTCCGAGCGGAGAGGATTGTATTCAGGTAGGAGATAATGTGATCATTATCACGATGGAAAAACGGATTGAAGATATTAAAGATATTTTAATGTAGGTGCAGCGCGATGAATAAGAAGATGATAGTATATATTTTGGGGAAAATGATGGGAGTCGAAGGATTACTTCTTCTGATCCCAGCGTTGGTTTCCCTTATATATCATGAAAAAAGCGTAATTTCTTTTCTGATTGTAGCAGCAATCCTGCTCGCAATTTATATGGTGTTTGGAAGGAAACTTCCGGCTTCAAAGCAGATTTACGGAAAAGAAGGTTTTGTTATTGTTGGGCTTGCATGGATTTTATGGTCCGCATTCGGAGCACTTCCGTTTGTAATTTCGGGAAGTATTCCACATTATATTGATGCGCTTTTTGAGACGATTTCCGGTTTTACAACAACCGGATCTACAATCCTGGTAGATATCGAGGCTCTGCCAATGGGAATTTCCTTCTGGCGAAGCTTTACACACTGGATCGGTGGTATGGGAGTACTTGTATTTGTTATGATGATCACATCTCTGGATGATGAGAATGCAATGCCGCTCATGCGTGCGGAAGTACCGGGACCGGAGGCGGATAAGCTTGTCCCAAAGGCAAGACATACCGCAAGACTTTTATATGGAATGTATTTTGTTCTGACAGCAGCAGAAGTGGTTTTTCTGCTTTTTGGCGGAATGAACCTGTATGATGCACTTTTACATGCATTCAGTACTGCCGGAACGGGAGGATTTTCTAATAGAGCTGCAAGCATCAGCTTCTACGACAGTGCATATATTGATGGTGTGATCACAGTATTTATGATTTTGTTTGGAATTAACTTTAACTTGTACTTTTTCATATTGCTCAAAGACTGGAAATCCATTCTGAAAAATGAAGAGCTGTGGGCATATCTTGGAATAGTAGGTGTGTCAATCGCTATAATCACAGGAAATATCCTCAAGATTTATGGAACGGTTGCACATGCATTCCGCTATGCATCTTTCCAGGTCGGTTCGATCATTACGACAACCGGATTTGCAACCGCAGATTATGATCAGTGGCCAGAACTATCAAAGACAATATTGATGGCATTGATGTTCGTCGGTGCGTGTGCGGGATCCACCGGAGGTGGAATCAAGGTAAGCCGTTTGCTGATCATTGTGAAATCAATCCGCAGAGAAGTGCGTAAGATGTTACATCCGAACGCCGTTACAATCATCAAAGTCAATGGCAAAAAAATCGGACAGGATACATTGAAGAATGTAAATCTCTATCTGACGTGTTACATTATGATTCTGATCGTATCAATTTTACTTGTTTCTATTGATAATTTTGATTTTGCGACAACATTTAGTGGGGTACTCACAACGATGAGCAATGTAGGACCAGGTATTTCAAAGGTTGGTCCGGTGATGAATTTCCACCCATTCTCAGCATTATCCAAGCTGGTATTCTGCTTTGATATGCTGATTGGAAGATTAGAGATCTTCCCATACCTGCTTCTTCTTTCTCCGGAACTCTGGAGAAGAAGATTCTAGACGATTTTTGTTAATCATGTGCGGAAAAATTGGAATGAAATAGATTTTTTCGCACATTTTATTTTTATATATTAGAAAGCTTTCCTAATATATAAAAACGCTCCGCTAGGTGGCGCAAGCGACTGCCACAGACGCAAGAATGTGCCTTGGCACATTCTTTGTTCTATGGTAAAATGAAAGAACCTTGTTGAAGAAAGGAAGAGGTGAGATGAACAAATTTAAAATGAAAGTGACAGCTGTCATAGGAGTGATTCTGTTGATTGGAATCTATTACTATGTGACACTCCCGGCAATCAATATTCATGCATCGGAATTCTGGATGTATCTTGTGGTGTTGGTCATTCTGGCAGCTGTGGTATTTATCAGAAAGAAAAATTTAAACCGTTACGACTGGAAAGAGTCAAAGGGATTAAAGGTGATTCTTGGAATCCTTGCGGTACTTGTGATCGCATATGTGGCAGGAACAGTTTTGTCTTCTCCGATTGTGAATGCGAAGAAGTATCAGGAACTTTTGACGGTGAAGAATGGAGAATTTACGAAAGATATCGAAGAATTATCTTTTGATCAGATTCCATTGCTTGATAAGGATTCAGCAGAGCTTCTTGGTGACAGGAAGATGGGAAGTATGGTAGATATGGTATCCCAGTTCGAGGTAGATGAACTGTATTCCCAGATTAACTATCAGGATCAGCCGGTGAGAGTTTCTCCTTTGAAATATGCCAGCGTGATCAAATGGTTTACGAACATGAGAGAAGGAATCCCGGCCTATATCAAGATTGATATGGCAACACAGAACACGGAACTCGTAAAACTGAGTGAAGGGATGAAGTACACGACAAGTGATCATTTTAACAGAAACATTTACCGTCATCTGAGATTTAACTATCCGACCTATATTTTTAGTGATCTGAGTTTTGAAATTGATGAAGACGGGGTTCCGTACTGGATTTGCCCGGTGAAGAAGTACAATATCGGATTATTCGGTGGAACAACAATCGGAAGAGTTGTACTTTGCAATGCAATCACAGGGGAGACGAAGGATTATGCAGTGGAGGATGTCCCACAGTGGGTTGACAGAGTATATTCCGCAGATCTGTTAGTTGAGCTTTATAATTATCACGGAACATTGAAACATGGTTTTTTTAATAGTGTATTGGGACAGAAAGATTGTCTGAATACAACTGACGGATACAATTATCTTGCAATCGATGATGATGTATGGGTATATACAGGTGTTACTTCAATTACCGGGGATCAGTCGAATGTAGGGTTTGTTCTGATGAATCAGAGAACAATGGAGACAAAGTTCTATGAGATCGAAGGAGCAACAGAGCGTTCGGCGATGTCTTCCGCAGAAGGACAGGTGCAGAATCTGCACTATATGGCAACATTCCCACTGCTCTTAAATATTTCCGGTGAACCGACCTATTTCATTGCACTGAAGGATGATGCCGGTCTGGTGAAGAAGTATGCGATGGTAAATGTACAGAAATATCAGATCGTTGCAATTGGAGACACGGTCAGTGAATGTGAGGATTCTTACACCAATCTGATGTATAAGAATGGGATCAAGACAGAAGCTGAGGATACAAGATCCGTAGAGACACTGACAGCTAAGATCACAAAGATCGCCCAGGGCGTTATAGATGGTGATTCTCATTATTATATCATGCTCGAAGGTTCGGATGAGATCTTTGATGTATCTGTTGTAGATTTCATTGATATTATCCGGTTTAATGTCGGAGATGAAGTTACAGTTGAGTATAAGAAGGGGGAGCAGGTGGATACAGTTCTTTCCCTGAATGGAAAATCGAGTGAACAGATCAGCACAAAGGCTGAGAAAGAAGAACAGACAGAAGATACGGTAGGAGATTCTGCACAGACAGAATAAGAGAAAAGAGTAAAAAAAGAAGTAGAAGAATGTACCGCCCCCAAAAGTTAGACCAAAAAATCTAACGATTGGGAGGTCGGTACAAGCTGTACTTCTTTTTTAATTCTTGTAAATATTTAATTCAGACCCAAATCAGTTGAATCTTTCTGCATCTTACTTGTAATGTTCTTACAGAACTGTGCATCCAAGTGTGTCAACATCTGCGATCTCAGCCTTATCTGCGCTGACGCTGAGGTAGAAGTCAATCTTGGCATCTTCGGAAATCTTATTTAATTTCTCGATGAATGTCGGAAGACTTTCTAATGTGATATTAGCCTGCTTTAAGATACTGTCGATGAAAACAGCTTCGATATCATGATTGCCAGCAGCCATACCATAGAGGAAACCTACGAATTCTTCTAAGGTAAGGATGTCAGGATAATCAGCCATCTTGATGACACGGATATTGAAATCTACAGAATAAGTGTCTTTGCTGCTCCTTTTAATAAATACGACGTTACCGGAAGAAGTCTTAACCTTCTCGTTTGCAAGATCGATCATCTGCTGTGTTTTTCCGCTGCCTCTTGGGCCTGTGATTAAATTTACCATGGCGAATCTCTCCTTTATGTAAGTGTGTATAATGTTTGAGATTTCTCACCTCTCAAATATTTATAAATTCATTATACACCAAAGGTATGTTAGTAACAACTAAAAAAGTGTTAAAATTTGAAAAACTTTTATGCGGAATTACCATAACTTCGGAAAATAATGAACACTTCCGAAAAATGAGAAAAGTTATCAAAAACAGTATTGAAAATAGTTCTCAATTATGCTAACATATTGTTTGAATGAAAACCATTCTCAAAATAGAGCTAAGGAGAACGATATGCCGACAGAAGTATTATCCTATTATCTGAAGAATGAAGACCGGAAGGTGCGGCTTGGGTTTCAGGTTATATTACAGTGTGCACCTTTTTTGAAAGGGCTTAAAGTATCTGGTCTGATTTCAATGGAAAATGAATTATATTTTGAGCTAGAAGAAATGTTTTCCGGGATGGAGATTAATTTTCATAAGTTATCTTGTTCCAAGGGAAAATGCCTTGTCCTGTTCTATCGTCCCAAGGAACTGGAAGAATACATGAATCAGTCGAAACTTTGGAAACTGATCAGACAATATGGGTATAAGAAAGGCAGCATTGAGGAAATGTTGATACATCTATCGACGCGAGTTTGTGATTGTGATAAACAAGGAAATGGATTTCCACATGAGATAGGAGCTTTTCTTGGATATCCGATGGCAGATGTGCAGAGCTTTATTGAAAAAGATGGCAAAGATTTTATTATGACAGGATACTGGAAAGTATATAGTAATCCTGAAAAAGCGAGAATGATTTTTCATGAATATGACCGAGCAAAAGATTGCGCGGTAAATGAGTATCTGGATGGGAAAAACATCCGTGAAATCGCATTGAATCAAAGAAAGTGGAGGAATTTATAAAATGAGTATATCAGTTGTATATTGGAGTGGAACCGGTAATACACAGGCAATGGCAGAGGCGGTTGTCGAAGGAATCAAAGCGGCAGGTCAGGAAGCAGAACTTCTGGAAGTAGGAAATGCAGATGCAAAAATAGTGGCGGCGGTAGATGCGTTAGCGCTTGGATGCCCGGCGATGGGGGCCGAGGTGCTCGAAGAATCTGAGATGGAGCCATTTGTAGAAGAATTGGAATCTCTTGTTTCAGGAAAGAAGATTCTTTTGTTTGGTTCTTATGGATGGGGAGACGGAGAATGGATGAGAGATTGGGCAGATCGCATGAAAAATGCCGGAGCTCAGTTGATTCGTGAAGAAGGAATCATTGCAAACGATGCCCCGGAAGATGATGTGCTTGAGGAACTTAAAGAAGCAGGAAAAGAGCTGGCAGAGTAAACAATAGTATCTTATTAATGAATATTAGTAATCTTAATTGAAAAAACTGCCGGAAATATATTGCATTTCTTATAACATAGTGCTATTCTTACTTCTATCGTGTTAAAGCACGAAAGAGAAAAATTTGTTGTCATTTACATCTGACGTAAATGACAACAATACTCAGGAGAGTCTCTTTAAAAAGAGCGCCGAAGGTGTAAGCGGTCATGGATGCAGTTACATGCCGCGAGTCTCTCAGGCAAAAGGATGGAGGAATAAAGAAATGTTTGCACAAATCGACAAAATCATCACTGCAATCGACAATGCTGTGTGGGGGCTTCCGTTAATCTGCCTCATCATGGCAACAGGTATCTTTCTAACAGCCAGACTTGGTCTTGTACAGATCAGGCATCTTGGCAAAGCTTTCAAATTCATGTTTAAAGATGAAGAAGACGGTAGCGGAGAAGTGACCAGCTTTGGGGCACTTTGTACAGCTCTGTCAGCAACGATCGGAACCGGTAATATCACAGGTGTTGCAACAGCAATCGCACTTGGTGGTCCGGGAGCGTTGTTCTGGATGGTTATCGCGGCATTCTTTGGAATGGCGACAAAATACGCAGAAGGTCTTCTGGCAATCAAATATCGCACAATCGACGAAGACGGGCATGTACTCGGCGGACCATTCTATTATATTGAAAACGGAATGGGTAAGAAGTGGACATGGCTTGCGAAGATTTTCGCATTCTTCGGAGCCGGAGTTGGTCTCTTTGGAATCGGTACATTTACACAGGTGAATAGTATTGCATCTGCAGTTAAGAACTTCTTTGATCCGGATATGGCACATACAGTTTCTTTGCTCGGAGGAAACTATTCATGGGCTACTGTGATCGCAGGATTATTCCTGACAGTGTGTGTAGGTCTTGTTGTTCTTGGAGGAATCCAGAGAATTGCAAAAGTATCTGAGATTATCGTACCATTTATGGCAGTTCTTTATGTAGGACTTGCAGTAATCATCATTATTACAAATATCACAGCTGTTCCGGCAGCACTGGCTTCTATCGTGAAATCTGCATTTACAGGAAGTGCACTTGCGGGAGGAGCAGTTGGATCCATGTTTGTAGCAATGCAGAAAGGTGTTGCAAGAGGAATCTTCTCAAACGAGTCCGGACTTGGTAGTGCACCGATCGCAGCAGCTGCAGCAAGAACAAAAGAGCCGGTCCGTCAGGGACTTGTGTCTATGACAGGAACATTTATTGATACAATTGTAATCTGTACGATGACAGGACTTTCCATCGTGATCGCCGGTTCCTGGCTGAACCCGGAACTTGAAGGTGTGGCAATCACAATGGATGCTTTCCAGAAAGGACTTCCATTCCCATCGTTCGTAGCGACATTCTCCCTGATGCTGTGTCTTGTATTCTTTGCATTCACAACAATTCTCGGATGGAACTATTACGGCGAGAGATGTGTGGAATACCTGTTTAACAGAAATAAGGCTGTTGTAATGGGATATCGTATCCTGTATATCCTTGCAGTATTCATTGGACCATATATGACAGTAAAAGCAGTATGGAATATCGCGGATATCTTCAATGCACTGATGGCATTCCCGAACTTGATTGCACTTCTTGCATTGAACGGAGTGATCGTCAAAGAGACAAGAGATTTCCATGCAAAACATAACGGATCTTATTAGAAAAAGAATTGACCGAATTATCTGTGAATTCGAAAAATAAATAGAATTATTACCTGAAATAAAACGAAAGAAAAGGCAGCCAAAGTCCTTGAATAAGGACTGTTTGGCTGCCTTTTCCGCAGGTGTGAAAGGAGAATGAGTAGACAGATAATTCATAGACAGTTTTGGTTTTGTATAACAGATGGAGTAAAGATTATCAGTTAAATGAAAAACTCAAAAAATGTAGCAGATGTTCTGAAAATACATGATACTGTGTTTTGGGGATTGCATTATACTATATTTTGTATTAGAATAAGTATCAGAAAGCACGATAGAAACGGATAAAACACAAGATATCGTGCAAAAATAAGAAAAAGTGAGGAGACTGATCAATGAAAATTATCAAGCGAAATGGGTCGGAAGAGACATTTGATATACAGAAAATTGTGGTTGCTGTGACGAAAGCGGATAAGGATAATGGGGAGCGTACGCTGACAGACAGCCAGATTGAAGATATCGCAGAATATGTGGAATTCAAGTGTAACAAGCTGAATCGTGCAGTATCCGTAGAAGAGATCCAGGATATGGTAGAGAATCAGATTATGGCTACCGGAGCTTTTGAACTTGCACGTAAGTATGTAAGATATCGTTATAAGAGATCCCTCGTACGTAAGGCGAATACAACAGACAATCGTATTCTGTCACTGATCGAGTACAACAACGAGGATGTAAAGCAGGAGAACTCGAACAAGAACCCGGCAGTCAACAGCGTACAGAGAGATTATATGGCAGGAGAGGTCAGCCGTGACCTGACAACAAGAATGCTTCTCCCACATGATATTGTGGAGGCAGACAGAGAAGGAATCATTCACTTCCATGATTCTGACTATTATGCACAGCATATGCATAACTGCGATCTTGTCAATCTGGAGGACATGCTTCAGAACGGAACTGTGATCAGTGGTACAATGATTGAAAAACCACACAGCTTCTCTACAGCATGTAATATCGCAACTCAGATCATTGCCCAGGTTGCAAGTAACCAGTATGGTGGACAGAGTATCTCACTTACTCATTTGGCACCGTTTGTAGATGTTTCCAGAGAGAAGATCCGTAAGGAAGTGATCAGCGAACAGGAACTGGTCGGAATGGAATATCCAGAAGATGTGCTCAATGAGATCGTAGAGAGAAGACTGAAGAAAGAGATCACAAAGGGTGTCCAGACAATCGAATATCAGGTGATCACACTGATGACAACAAACGGACAGGCACCGTTCCTTACAGTTTTCATGTATCTGAACGAAGCAAAGAACGAGAGAGAGAAGAAAGACCTGGCGATGATTATCGAAGAGACACTTCGTCAGCGTTATCAGGGAGTTAAGAATGAAGCCGGAGTATGGGTGACACCGGCATTCCCGAAACTGATCTATGTTCTGGAAGAAGATAATATCGAAGAAGGAAGCGAATATTATTATCTGACAGAACTTGCTGCAAAGTGTACTGCAAAGCGTCTTGTTCCGGATTATATTTCCGAGAAAAAGATGAAAGAGCTTAAAGAAGGAAACTGTTTCCCGGTTATGGGATGCAGAAGCTGCTTAAGCCCATGGAAAGACGAGAACGGAAACTACAAGTTCTACGGACGTTTCAATCAGGGAGTTGTTACGATCAACCTTGTTGACGTTGCACTTTCTTCCGGTGGAGATATGGATAAGTTCTGGAAGATCTTTGATGACAGACTGGAACTTTGCTATCGCGCATTGATGTGCAGACACAACCGTCTGAAAGGAACATTGTCTGACGCAGCACCGATTCTGTGGCAGTTCGGAGCACTTGCCCGCCTGAAGAAGGGAGAGCCGATTGATAAACTTCTCTACGGAGGATATTCAACGATTTCTCTTGGATATGCAGGACTTTATGAGTGTGTGAAATATATGACAGGAAAATCCCATACAGATCCGGATGCTACACCATTTGCACTGGATGTTATGAAGCACATGAACGATGCATGTAACCAGTGGAAAGAGGAGACGAACGTTGCGTTCAGTATCTATGGTTCACCGATTGAAAGTACAACCTATAAGTTCGCAAAATGTCTGCAGAAGAGATTTGGCATTGTTCCGGGAATTACAGATAAGAGTTATATTACAAACAGCTATCATGTATTTGTCGGAGAAGAGATTGATGCTTTCTCAAAACTGAAGTTTGAATCTCAGTTCCAGGCACTTTCTTCCGGTGGAGCCATCAGCTATGTAGAAGTTCCGGACATGAAAGACAACATTGCAGCCGTACTTCAGGTCATCCGTTTCATTTATGACAACATTATGTATGCGGAGCTGAATACAAAGAGCGATTACTGTCAGGAATGTGGATATGACGGAGAGATTCAGATTATAACAGATGAGGAAGGAAAGCTCGTATGGGAGTGTCCACATTGCGGAAACCGCAACCAGGATACACTGAATGTTGCAAGACGTACCTGCGGATATATCGGAACTCAGTTCTGGAATCAGGGAAGAACGCAGGAGATCAAGGAGAGAGTTCTGCATCTGTAGAATTGATATCCGGCAGAAATGCTGATTGTTCGTAATGGATTAATGCTGATGCGGATTGTTGAAAAGATGTAGTGAAAAATCAGATAAAGTCCATAAGAGATTAAAATAATGAGCTGTCGCGCGATAGCTCATTATTTTTGTGCGTCTTGCAAGAAATGCGGGACAGGTCAATAAATGTCCTTTGGATATTGACAAACTCTGTCCTTGGGTATTGGGGCTTTTAAAGTCCCAACTCTTTCAATAACTTCTTCTGATATTCCCTGTCGGCAGCTGCCTTGAGAATCTCATCAGTTCTGTTTAGTTCGGATAACTTCAAAATCAGCTGATTAATCCTGTTTTCTCCAAGAGATTCCCCTTCTTTTATGCCTTCTCTTATGCCTTCTTCTCTTTTTTCATCTAATTCATCTTTCATTAATTCTAATAACGCATTACACATATCTCTTTTTCCCTCCTTTAGCCGATTCTCGTTTGCTTTTACTATAATCTCCATAACAGACTGATACAGCTGATTCTCCTTGTTCTTTTTATAATCCTCTAAAAGCTGTCTGGTAACAGACATATCTTCCAGGGTATCTGTCAAACTATATAACCAAAGATTTTTCTCCGGTGACAACTGATTTGTTACAAGAACCTGAATCGGTAAGATATCTCCAATTACATAATAAATCCCTTCTTCCGGATTATCAATAGTGTAGTGGCGTACTTCTTTCAAATGTCGGATCAGTTCTCTTGGATATCGTTTTGACACTAAGGTGATCGTCAGCTCCTGAATCGGGATTTCATTTACTTTACCTGTATCTGCTTTATAAAAATTTGTATATCCATAAACCTTATAGAAATCGTCCACGGAAAGTGAATCGGATGGTGATTTATATTCGATAATATTATACTTGCGGAATATTTTCCCGATATTTTTATGGATCGGCTCTGCATTTTTCTTTTTAATGATCAACACATCAATTGCCATTGGCTTTGAACTTAATAGATACTCCCGTTCAAATTTTAATTTTTCTTTTTCTTCTCTGAATTCAATCTGTAAGTCTGCATAAAATGCAGGATGCCACTGAAGCAGCTTTCCATCTGCCGGCTGCTGTTTTTCCGGCAATTGCTTTCTCTTTTGTTTCATCTAAG
>UMBW01000986.1_pt1 | contig 14303 bp, 9 predicted proteins | sample 1964071 | NCBI WGS metagenome assembly UMBW01 (sample SAMEA4835953, study PRJEB28245) | human gut metagenome | biome: gut microbiome; material: fecal sample | place: Denmark | collected 2008
CCCGCAGTCTTTGAAAATAGCCGGAAAACTAAGATTTTGTAGTGAAATCAAGGTTTTTCGGCTATTTTTTTATACATAATTATTTGTCCTACCTATTAGAAATTTGTCATAATTATATACGATATTGACAATGAAATAGATGAAAGATATAAAGATCTCATTGTGAATGAGTTGACATTTATCCGCGAGAATACATCAAAGATAATCAAAAATGCAGCAGTCATGTCTTAAGTTCGAAGAAGAAAATCAAAAAATCCCATAAATGAATGAAATAACAGAAAAAATTCCTATTCCTACGAAGCATAGGGTGCATTTTTGTTCAAATATGAGTATGATAGAAAGCGTACAGGAGAACAATCATATTTGGAGCGGACGATGGAAAAGGAAAAAATAGGAAAGTATATTAGAAAGAAGCGCATAGAAAAAGGTATGACACAACAGCAACTGGCGGAGAAAATTCAGGTGACAGAGAAAGCTGTTTCACGGTGGGAAACTGGGCGGGGAGTACCAGATATTTCGTTGCTGGAACCATTGGCGGAAGAACTTCATGTGTCGGTAACGGAATTATTAAATGGAGAAGAACGGGTGCAGGAAGAGGCTGTACATGATACAAAAGCACATATGGCGGATATAGATATTACAAATGTGATTGAGTATGTGCAGGAAAATAGGAAAGAAAAGTACAATACAGGATTTAAAATCGGAATCGGGTGTTTGGTGGTTTCACTTGTGTTGTTTTTATTGTATTTACGGGAGGCATATCGTTTTCAGGGAAACTATTTTGGGACAATGATAAGAATGGCTGTGATTTCGGGGATATTTTTGCTTGGAGAAATGGTGTTGGAACGCTGCTATCTGGTAAAGCTGGAGGAGAGAAGAAAGCGGAAAAAGGCAGTACTGGCGGTGCTCTTTATCTATTATGCAGTTATGCTTATGAATCTGACGTTTCTGGAAAGAACACAGACGGTTACTGACTATAATATTGTGCCGTTTCGGACAATAGGAACAGTGCTTTTAAGCGGAAATGTTTATGCAATCGTGATTAATATTTTCGGAAACTTTTTTATTTTTATGCCACTTCAATTTTTCCTGATTGAATTGTTTGAAATCCGAAAAATAAAACAGAATTTTTTGGTGTGCTTTACGATTACATTTGTAATAGAAATAGTGCAGTATATTTTTAAAGTTGGTATGTTGGATGTCGATGATATCCTGTTATGTGTGGCTGGGATGATGAGTTTCTATTATTTTTATGGGAAGTATCGTGGAAAAAACAAAAAACGGGGGATGTAGATGAAAGCAGAACAAAAATGGAAGAATGGACAGGGAAAATTACAGAAAAAAGTTAAGAAGAGTGTTGGACTGGGTATATGTGTTTTTTTGACGCTGCTACTTGTCTCACAGCTTCGTTATGAAAAGCGGATACAAAAATTTGTGTTGAGGAACGAGGAAGAACTTACAGAGTTTACAAAAAACTACCTGGCAGTGGAACAAAGGGAAAGACGACATATGTTTGAAGAGTGGAAAGAGGAAAATGGTTACAGCGTACAGTTGACAGGGTTATTTCCGGAAGACGTAGTGGCATTTTATATGGGAGGTTTTGGGCTGGCTCCATCATCTGTGTATTATGGATTTTACTATTCACCCGAAGATATTCCGGTTGGAACCGGGGAAGGTCAGCTTGTAAAAGCAGAGGGAGACAATGCGGGCTGGAGCTGGCAGGGATACGGAGACAATGGAGGAGAGATTCAAAAAATAAAACCGCATTGGTATTATTATAAATGCTGGTTTTGATGTAGAAAAGCAATCGTTCATCACGAATGCATCATAATCCCCCACTCGCTTCTGGAACGCCACTGCTCATTCATCCAGTCGACTGCCTGCTGTCTGCCTTCTTCTGTGAATGGAAAAGTGGCGGAAATTTTCTGATCGTCGGGAGTGGTTGAAAAATTATAAGGTCCAGGCCAGACGGTGGCGCGGAAAATATCGTTTTCAGCGTCATCTTTTTCTTTTTTTACAAGGTAGCGCATGCCCTTGTAACTTCCGGTAAATTTTTCTTTTTTATAAAAATTCATATTTAAAATATCTTCTGCTGTGATCATATAAAACCTCGGAATATATTTTTTTGAAAGTAAAGTTATTATAGTCTATTTTGTGAAATTGTGAAAGGAAAAACACAAGGTTTCATTGCAAAAAATCTGGGAATATCATAGAATGGTTGAGAAGAAAACAGTATAGACAGGATGTATATACAGAAAGCAGGGGAACTATGAAATTTTCAGAAATGCCATACAAACGCATTGATATGGAAGAAGTAGAAAAAGAGTATAAGAGCATTATCGAGCGCACGAAGAATGCAAAAAGCGGAGAGGAGCAGTTTGAGATCCACCGGGAGTACTATAAATTTACCGCAGATGTGCAGACAAGCATGGAACTTGCAATGATCCGCCATGATATTGATACGACCGATGAATTTTATGAGAAAGAAAGCGATTTTTATGATGAGGTTGGACCAATCATCAGCCAGTATGAGAATGAATACGGAAAAGTACTTTATGATTCTCCTTACAGAGACTATCTGGAGAGTAAGATCGGAAAAGTAACATTTAAAAATATTGAGATCGCAAACAAGGCTTTTGACGAGAAGATCATTCCGTTAATGCAGGAAGAAAATGCATTGAGCAGCCGTTACAGTAAGCTGATCGCTACAGCGAAGATCCCTTTTGAGGGAGAAGTTTACAATCTGTCTCTCATGAGAAAGTTCCAGACCAGCCCGGACCGTGAGTTGAGAAGAAAAGCATGGAAGGCAGTCAGTGACTATTTCCTGTCTGTTACAGATGAGATCGACGAGATTTACGATAAGATGGTGAAAAACAGAACCGAGCAGGCAAGACAGCTTGGCTATGAGAATTATGTGGAGCTTGGTTATTACCGTATGAACCGCAACTGTTATGACAAGGAAATGGTCGAAAATTTCCGGAAACAGGTGAAAGAATACTTTGTCCCGTTTGCCAATAAACTACATGAGCAGCGCAGACAGCGTATTGGTGTGGAGAAGCTTTCCTATATTGATACAGATGTCTATTTCACGAATGGAAATCCTGCGCCGGTCGGAACACCGGAGGAAATTCTTGCGGCAGGACAGAAAATGTACAGTGAACTGTCTCCACAGACAAAGGAATTTTTTGATTTTATGATGGAGAATGAACTTTTTGACGTGCTCGGAAGAAAAACAAAGCGTCAGGGCGGCTATATGACCTATATTCCAAATTTCAAGTCTCCATTTATTTTTGCAAACTTCAACGGAACAAGCGGAGATGTGGACGTCATCACCCATGAATGTGGCCATGCATTCCAGGGATATCTGTTAAGAGACGAAGAGATCCGTGAGTTCGCCGATATCACAATGGAGACAGCGGAAATCCACTCCATGTCGATGGAGTACTTCGCATATAACTGGATGGAATTATTCTTCGGAGACCGGAAAGACGATTACCTGAAAATGCATCTGGAAGATTCCGCTGCGTTTGTCCCATACGGCTGCATGGTGGACGAGTTCCAGCACATTGTGTACGAAAAACCGGAGATGACACCGGCAGAACGCAAGGCAGTCTGGGCAGGATTGGAAAAAGTTTACCGCCCGCACATGGATTACGAAGAAGATCCTTTCTTTGGACAGGGCGGCTTCTGGCAGAAACAGCCGCACATTTTTGGCAGCCCGTTCTATTATATTGATTACTGTCTTGCAAGCGTGTGTGCGATGCAGTTCAAGGTCATGATGGATGAAGACTTTGAGAAAGCATGGAAGAATTACTATAAACTCTGTAATCTTTCTGCACGTGATTTCTTTACCAATGTGATCGTGGAAGCAGGGTTAAATAGTCCTTTTGAAGATGGATGTATGGAAAAGCTGGTTGACAAATTCGAAAAAAAGGCGTTTAATAGATAACAGATTTGGACAGGCGGATGTCTGTAAAAGTTAGTCGGGAAAATGAATAGAGATAAAGAGCAGGGAAAGGCCCCTAATATGGGGCATTCCTGCTCTTTTTTTACTATGTCAACGAGAAAAATGTTTCTTGGTAAACAAATTTCTGTTGACAAATGTCGACTGCTTTGTATAATACATATTAAGGCAATACTCTGATATCGAGATAATACAGTACATAAGTAAAGCGATAAAAGCTTAAAGAGATATGAGGAGACAGAGGCATTGCAATAAGCTGTAATTAAGCTGTAATAAAGAAACGATGGGAGAGAAAACAGCGGGAAAATATATGATAAAACGTGTGTATAAGGAAGAAAGTGACAAAAGAAAAACTATTGACAAAATCGCAGATGCATGTATAATAGAAGAAGTGTTGTACGCGGGAAAAAGACACTTGTATCTAGTGAGTGCAATAGACGGAAAAGTCTGTTGGCACTTTTTTTGGTTGTAAAAAAATAATTTAGCACGATAACGTGGCGCAATGATAACACATTGAAATTGAAAGCCCGGATCAGAATACGTTTTTTACCGCAGAGAAACAGGAAAAATTATGATATAAGCGCATAAGCGTTTATATAGATTATTTCTACAGGAGGAAATATTATGAAGAAAAAAGTAGTAAGCCTTATGCTTGTACTTGCTATGACAGTCAGCATGACTGCATGTGGCAATAAGAACAATGCCGCAGATGATGCAAATGCTGTCGAAGACACAGAAGCCGGTACAGAATCAGGCAGCAGCGAAGAAGCAGTAGCTCCGGCTAATTATGAAGAAGTATCTGCAGAGCTGTATGACAAAGAACTCGGTGATTTTTGGGCAGCTTACCAGAAAGCTGATGAAGCTGAAACCGTTTCTGAGAAATTTGCACTTGAAGCAATCGCAGAAGCAAAGTTAATGGAATCAGGCGTTATGCTTCCATTACAGTCAAAGGGTGGTAACTATTCCATCTCACGTGTAGCTCCTTACACATTTGACTATACACTGTGGGGCAACGATATGGACAGATACCATAATGCAGTTGTCACAACAGAGCTGATCAAAGCTTCCGATGTCAGCACAATGAGAGCAAAATGGGCTGAGTTAAAAGGAACAGGTGAGTATGAAGCATGGGCAAAATCTTACTTAGAGGAGCAGGGTTACACGCTCAAAGATACTTATAATTATCAGTTATATACACAGGATCCTACCACATGGGATATTCTTGCAACTTCTCAGTCTGTAGATGCTGAAGCAATCGTGAACACATACGATGGATTAATGGAGTATGATGGAGAGGGAACTTTACAGCCTGCATTAGCAGAGAGCTATGAAGTATCTGATGACGGATTAACTTACACATTCCATCTTCGCAAAGGTGCTACATGGGTTGATTCCCAGGGCAGAAAAGTTGCTGATGTGACAGCAGATGACTTTGTTGCCGGAATGCAGCATATGATGGATGCCCAGGGTGGTCTTGAGTACCTGATCGAAGGTATCATCACAAATGCATCCCAGTACATCTCCGGTGAAGTAACAGACTTCTCACAGGTCGGTGTAAAAGCGGTTGATGATTACACATTAGAGTATGATCTGGAAGCTCCTTGCACATACTTCACAACAATGCTCGGTTACAACGTATTTGCTCCAATGAACAGATCCTTCTATGAATCCATGGGTGGTAAGTTTGGTGTTGAGTATGATCCGGATGCAGCAGATTACACATATGGTAAGGATTCTGATTCTATCGCATATTGCGGACCATATGTTGTTAAGAACTTTACATCCAAGAACACAATCGTATTCCAGGCTAACGAGTCCTACTGGAATGCAGATCACATCAATATCCATACACTGACATGGGTATACAATGATGGTTCTGATGCGACAAAAGCATATAACGATGCAATCGCAGGTGTTGTAGATGGAACAGGTCTTAACACAGCTTCTGTTGCAGCAGCAAAAGCGGATGGAAACTTTGATGATTATGCATATGTAGCACTTACAGATGCAACAACATACAGCGGATTCTTTAATATCAACCGTAATCAGTTTGCAAACGCAAACGATACAACAAAAGCAGTTTCCTCACAGACAGAGGAAGATGCTGCAAGAACAAAACAGGCTATGCAGAACGTCCACTTCCGTAGAGCACTTGCCATGGGCTTGGATCGTGGTGCTTATCTTGCACAGCAGGTTGGTGATGATCTGAAATATGCTTCTATGAGAAACTCTTACACACCGGGTAACTTTGTTACTTTGGAAGAAGAAGTAACAGTTGATATCAACGGAACAGAAAAAACATATCCGGCTGGAACATACTATGGACAGATCGTACAGGATCAGATCGATGCTGACGGCGTGAAGATCACAGTATGGGATCCAACAGCTAACGAGGGTGCCGGTTCTTCCGACGGATATGACGGATGGTACAATGCAGATAACTCCTGGGAAGAAATGAGTCAGGCAGTAGAAGAGTTAGCAGCAGATGGTCTTACGATCGATGCTGACAACCCAATCCAGATGGATGTTGTATATGCTTCTTCCAGTGAAGTATTTACAAACAGAGCAAACTCTCTGAAACAGTCTATCGAAGCTTCTACACAGGGACTTGTCCAGGTAAACTTAATTGCAGCAGCAGATAACACAGACTGGTACTACAGCGGATATTACATGAACTATGGTTACGAAATGAACTATGACTTCTGTGACTTATCCGGATGGGGTCCTGACTATGGTGATCCTGCATCTTATCTGGATACATTCCAGCCAGAATATGCCGGATACATGATCAAATCTATCGGTATTTATTAATCGTATCTACGAAATAACAACACTGCATCGGAGCGGGGATTCCCCGCTCCCCTGCACTATTGATGAGTGAACAATTATGACAAAATATTTATTAAAACGTATATTACATGGACTGGTGTCTATCGTGATCGTTGTGGCGCTGGTCATGATCATGATCTACACAATGTTAGACCGAAACCTTGTTTTTGCAGGGGATACAAAATATTCACATACAAGTAATAATGCAAGAGTTGCCTATAAATACTCTAAATGGGAAGATTATGGTTATCTGGATTATGTCACCTACTCTGACTGGCTGAATGAACTTGTAAGCAGTGGAGAATTAACAGAGGAAGAGCGATCTGCAGTGGTTGGTTTCGGAAGAACCAAGGCACAGGATTCTGAGCAGGTCAGTGAATATGTCAAAAAATTCACAAAGTATTATAAGTCTCAGGGATACACGGTAGTCCGCAAAGACGCCGTCATGATGAACAAGAAGAAGTATGCCGACGGTGGCCAGCAGCAGCTTTTTGCGTATAAAGATGTCCCATTGGCATCCCGTATGGGAAAATATTTTGCAAATTTAATAACAATTGATGATATTAATAATGTAGAAGACATCGTAGGTGAGAGAGGTCTCACCTTTACGTTACATGATCCTGTCTATGGTGGGGAAAAATTCTCACCGGCGATCATTGGCAATGGTACAACACACAAGTATTTACTGTATTTTGATTCCAAGTTTCCGTTTGTTCATCAGAATATTGTGACGATCAATCTTGGAACATCCTACACGGTAAATCAGGGAGTGGATGTATTCAGTACGATGACAAGCCATCAGGGATCTTATATAAAATCAACTGTCACCTATCCAACCGGTCTTGTGGAGGAGAGTGCGGACAATCTGCACACTGCAACCTATATGCAGGGTTCCAGAGAATCCAGCTTATTATATGCAGACCGTTATGAGGATGATTACACCAATGTTGCAACATACAAAACAGGAAAATCCAAAGTGGGTTATTCCTTTGTGATCGGACTGATCGCAGTTATCATGTCTTATCTGATCGGTGTGCCGCTGGGCATCCTTATGGCGAGAAAGAAAGACAGACTGGTCGATAAGATCGGTACGCTTTATATTGTATTTATTATCGCAGTACCATCACTTGCGTATATTTTCCTGTTCAAGGCGATCGGCGGAAGCTTTGGTCTGCCAACAACCTTTGATATGGAATCGCCGAGCAGACTGATGTATATATTGCCGATCGTATCGTTAGCACTTCCATCCATAGCAAATCTGATGAAGTGGATAAGACGTTATATGATCGACCAGATGAATTCGGACTATGTCAAATTCGCAAGATCCGGTGGTCTGACAGAGGGTGAGATTTTCACCAGACATATTTTGAAGAACGCAGCGATCCCGATCATTCAGGGAATCCCTGCGGCAGTGCTTGGAGCATTGACAGGAGCGATCATCACAGAGCGTGTGTATGTCGTTCCAGGTATTGGTAACTTATTAACAGAGGCTATCAACAAATATGATAATGGTGTTATTGTCGGTGGAACACTGTTCTATGCGATTTTAACAGTCACATCCCTTATTTTAGGTGATGTCCTAATGGCAATGGTTGATCCTAGAATTTCATTCTCAACAAAGGACAGGTAATTAGAAATGAGTCAGGATTTAGAAAAGTTCGGTATGCCGGAGGAAGAATTATTCGCTCCGGTAGACCACAGTGATCTGGAATCAGAAAAGATTACAGCGCCAAGATATTCTTACTGGCATTCTGTATTCCGTGTATTTTTTAAGAAAAAGATTAATATTATTATTTTGGCGATTCTGGGTGTGTTGATCGCATTCACTTACCTTTACCCATTATTTGTGGAATATGATAAGTTTGGTAACTTAATGGATGCGACAACTAAACACTTGTCACCATCTGCAGCGATCGAACGTCTGGGAATGAACATTCACTGGATCTTAGGTACCGGTGCAGCCGGACAGTCTACATTCGATGCCGTATGGTTTGGATCAAGGATTTCCATTTCCCTTGCATTTATCTGTGCAGCGATCAACCTTTCCGTTGGTGTTGTTGTCGGATCTATCTGGGGATTTTCAAAGAAAGTGGATGTTTTTATGCAGGAGGTATATAACATTCTTGCAAACATTCCATACATTTTATTGATCGCCGTTATGGTTATGTTGTTTAAAGCTGGTTTCTGGACCATGGTACTGGCGCTGACCATTACCGGATGGCTTGGAATCGCATACTTTATCCGTACACAGGTAGTGATCATCCGAGACAGAGAGTACAACCTTGCATCCAAATGTCTGGGAACGAGTACACTTAAGATCGCAATGAAGAATATTCTTCCATTTATGACATCTGTTATTGTAACACTGGCAGCAACAGAGATCCCTTCCTATATTTCTTATGAGGTGTTCTTAGCATATATCGGTATGGGTATGTCAGATATGTCACTTGGTAGATTGATTTACGAGTCAGAAAGTGCGATGCTTACCCCTGGCTGGCAGTTCGAGTTCTGGAGCCCGGTAGTCGTTGCTTCTATCATCACGATTGTTTTATATGTCGTTGGACAGAACCTTGGTGATGCATCTGATCCGAGAACACACATGTAGAGGTTAGGTAGATGGAAGATAGAAAAGTATTATTATCAGTAAAAGATTTGATCGTGAAATTCCATGTGAGGGGCAGGGTGCTTACTGCTATCCGTGGAGTGTCACTGGATATTTATGAGAATGAATCCATTGCGATCGTAGGAGAGTCCGGTTCCGGTAAATCTGTTTTTACAAAAACATTTGCAGGAATGTTAGACAGCAACGGATTTATTGATAACGGCAAGATTATTTTCAGTGATGAGGAGCTTTCCGACACTGTTGTAAAATTAAATGACAATGCAAAGAAAGTCATCGCAGAGAATAAGAAAAAATTAGACGAGTATTCCAGACTGGAGTTTGGTGCAGACACTTATAAAGCAATCCTTGAGTTAGAGTCTGAAAAGAGAAGAAGAGCCGATATAAGCCAGGAAGAAGCAGAAGTGTATGAAAAAGAACTCCTTGAGTTAAAACATGAGAGAACGAATACCTTCAACTTGAAACAGACTTACGATCCATCCAAAGAGAAGGATAAGATCAAAGAGGCTGGAAAGAAAATCTCCGAATTGGATACAAAAATCAAGGCATTCGAGAAAGAGCATGAGCAGAAGGTAAAAGAGCGTGCAAATAGTCTGGCACATGATACCGCATACAATCAGGAATTTGATAGGAAGATGGCAGAGCTTAAGGCAAAACATGCGAAGGAAGTCAGCGAAGCGATCTCAGCAGAGACAGAAGCGAGAAATGAGATCCTTGCAAAAGAGGTATATCTTTCTGTCGGACGTTTTGGTTTCCGCAAGCGTATGAAGCAGAACAATGCGCTGCTGGATGCATTAAAAGAGGCAATGCAGCTTGGCGTGGATCTGAATGATGAAGAGCAGAGAAATGCTGTTTTTGATAAAGTTACATTCCGCGTAAAATATCTGGATGAGAACAGTGAGAGATTACATGGAACATGTATCTTAAACCTTGCAAATATCAAAGATGGAAGAGACTGGAGCCAGATCCGTGGTACGAAGATTGCTACAGTATTCCAGGATCCTATGACATCCTTAAACCCAATTATCACGATTGGAAAACAGATCACATCTGTCATCATGAAACATCAGGATTGTACCGAGAACGAGGCAAGACTTCGTGCACTTGATCTGATGGACAAGGTTGGTATCCCAAATCCGGAAGCACGTTTTGATGATTATCCATTCCAGTATTCCGGTGGTATGAGACAGCGTATCGTTATCGCGATCGCACTGTCCTGTCAGCCAAAGATCTTAATCTGTGATGAGCCTACCACAGCGCTTGATGTTACCATTCAGGCACAGATCTTAAAACTGTTAAAGGATTTACAGAAAGAATTCAATTATACAATCGTATTCATTACACATGATTTAGGTGTGGTTGCCAATATCGCAGACCGTGTTGCAGTTTTATATGCAGGACAGATCGTAGAGGTTGGTACGGTAGAAGAGGTATTCTATGACCCGCGTCATCCATATACATGGGCATTACTTTCTTCCCTGCCACAGCTGGCTGAGAGAAATACAACTCTTTACTCGATCACAGGTACACCACCTTCGCTCTACAACAGTATCGTCGGCGATGCATTTGCACCGCGTAACCCATACTGTATGAAGATCGATACCTTAGAGGAACCACCAATGTTCAAAGTAACAGATACGCATTACGCCAAAACATGGCTGTTACACCAGGATGCTCCAAAGGTTGAAAAACCGGAAGGAATCCAGAACATTCATGAGAAACTTGTTAAAGCATTCAATATATAGGAGATTTAGATCGTGTCTAAACTAAATCGAAACACAGAAAACCAGGAGCATGCTTCTCATTTACCAGAGCATGGTCCGATTGATGAAAATGGTAAAGAAGTATTATTATCTTTAAAAAATGTAGATATTACTTTTGGCAAGGGCGATAACGCTGTCCGCGCTGTAAAAAATGCGACATTTGATATTCACAAGGGAGAAACATTCTCCTTAGTAGGAGAGTCCGGTTCCGGTAAGACAACCATCGGCCGTGCAGTCATCCGTGTCAACCCATTGGCAAACGGAGAGATTTTGTACAAAGGTGTGCGTATTTCCGGGAAAATCCCAAAATCTCTGGATCGTGAAGTCATCCGTAACATCCAGATGGTATTCCAGGATCCGGCAGCTTCCCTGAATGAGCGTGCAACTGTCGACTACATCGTATCCGAAGGTCTGTATAACTTCCATTTATATGAGAATGAGGCAGACCGTGTGCGTAAAGTTGAGGAAATGATCAACGAAGTAGGGCTTTTGCCGGAACATCTGACAAGATACCCACATGAGTTCTCAGGTGGACAGCGTCAGCGTATCGGTTTAGCCCGTGCCATGGTAATGGAACCGGAACTTGTTGTTGCTGATGAGCCAATCTCTGCACTTGACGTATCTATTCGTGCACAGGTATTGAACTTACTGAAAAAGTTCCAGAGAGAAAAAGACTTAACATATTTATTTATCGCACATGACCTTTCCATCGTGAGATTTATCTCTGACCGTATCGCCGTTATTTATAAGGGTGATATTGTGGAGATCGCAGATGCAGAAGAGTTGTTCAACTTCCCACTGCATCCGTATACACATTCTCTGATCTCTGCGATCCCGATCCCGGATCCACAGTTAGAGAAAAATAAAGTGCTGTTTACTTATGATCCATCCATTCATGATTACAGTACAGACAAACCGGAGTTAGTCTGTATCGGTCATGACCACTGGGTATTTGGTAATAAGAAAGAGATTGAAGAATACAAAGCTACGCGTGAGAAGAATGTGCCTTTAAAAACAATTACGATTTTAGACAAAGATGCACCAAGACCAGAAGAACATCATGACAATATTGCACATGATGAGATCCAGCTTCCACCACTTCATGATACAGGAAGCGCATGGTACGCACTGCTTTCGTTCTTACTTCCGGTCATCGGTATTATCGCAGCGATGATCTTTAAGAAACACAGACATTATCGTAACTACAAGATGTGCAAAAAGGGTGCCATTGCAGGATTTATTGTACTTGCAGTCATTCTTGCATTGTTCCTGTTAGCACTTGCAGCAGTGTTTATTTAAGATATGGGAAGAACCGTCAGAGGTGGCAACAGAAACCATACTCCGAATGTGAGACCGGTTCAGAAGGTGGAGCTTTCGGAGAAAAATACAAGACAGAGATTGATCGCAGTGATCGTATTGCTGGTCATTGCTTCCGGCGCATTTATGTATGCACTGAACGGATTGATGTCAAATGACAGCGGATGGACAAACATTGAAGCGAGTTCATCCGCTGAAATTCATTGTGGAGATGATTTTATCTTCCAGTATTATGTCGGGGCAGCGGGCGTAAATGCCACCGCAGAAAAAAAAGCGCTGACGCTGCTCTACACAGATTCCATTGTAAAAGCCTATAAAATATTCAGCAGTGATGAATCATTTGAAGGGATCACAAACGTGTATGATCTTAACCGGCATCCGAATGAGACAATGGTTGTGGATGATGCATTATACCATGCTTTTGAGCTGATCGCAGAGACCGGGAACCGGGCAATTTATCTTGCGCCTGTGTATACAGAATATGACAATCTGTTTTTCTGTAATGATGACTCCGAGACAGTTAACTATGATGCTTACCAGAATGGGGAAGTGGCAGCTTATTTTTCAGAGGTGGCTGCTTACAGCAATGATCCGTCTGGCGTGAACGTCGAACTGCTCGGCGGCAATCAGGTAAAATTGTCTGTATCCGACGATTACCTTGCTTTTGCAGAGAAGAATTTTATTTCGGATTTCATTGATTTTTCGTGGATGAAAAACGCTTTCATTACTGATTATGTGGCGGATGTCATGATAGAGAACGGTTATACACTGGGTTCGCTGACAAGCTATGATGGATTTACGAGAAATCTGGATCTGACTTCTGCTATTACAAAATTAAATGCCGGTCCGGATACTTCCGGGACAGCAGAGGAAAATGCTGATTATTCTTTCAATATATATGACAGGCATGGGAATATCATTTATCCTGCCGGTGTCATGCATTATAATGGGGCGGAAAGCATTGTCAGTCTGCACAATTATCCGATGTCGGACAAGGAAAAATATCATTATTATGAATTTAAGAGCGGTGATATCAGGACCCGTTATGCAGATACCACAGACGGACTGTGTAAGTCCGCAGTCAATAATATGGCAGCTTATGCGGACGACATCAGCTGTGCAGAACTCATTTTGAAGGTAAGCCCGGTTTACATCGCTGATACGATGGATACAGAGGCGGTAAAAAATCTCGCAGAAAACGGTATCCAGACGATTTTTGGAGAGAACAGTGTGCTCTATTACACGGATCCAGGGTTAGAACTCACAGATTTATATGACAAAGACGGCGTGCATTATACATCAGAGTTATTAGAGTAAGCAGACAGGCAGTTGCGGAAAGCCGCAATTGCCTGTTTTGCTGTCTTGGATTATACTAAGCAGAGAATATTAGTTGAATGTTCGCAGGTTGTGGAAGAGGAGAAGACAGACATGATTTTCGGAGAGAAGACAGAGGAACAGAAACGTGTGGCGGAACTGACGCGCGAGGTAAAAGAACTCCGCAAAGAACTGCTGGCGAGTAAACTGGACAAAAAACAGGTGGAAGTCCAGATGAAAGATTTAAAGGACGCATTAGAACTCGGTGGAAACCTGCGTCAGGGGTATGTCGATTCGCAGGAACATATGGCAGTTGCAAGGCGCGGACTGATCAATATGATGGAAGACATGAACGAGATTCCCATTGAGGATGTGAAGCGTGATCTCGACAGACTGAACGGACATTTGGATCAGATCTTCCATGAGTGCAGTATCCGGGAGGATGATCCGGATTTTAAGTCCACAGCCGACGGACTCAAAAATATGGCGGCAAATA
>UMBW01002291.1_pt1 | contig 13720 bp, 7 predicted proteins | sample 1964071 | NCBI WGS metagenome assembly UMBW01 (sample SAMEA4835953, study PRJEB28245) | human gut metagenome | biome: gut microbiome; material: fecal sample | place: Denmark | collected 2008
CGCTTATGGAACTGCAGCGGGAATTTTTGTGGGATGTATTGCGGTGGCACTGGCAGAAATATTAAATACTTTTCCGATCCTGTTCCGGCGTCTGTATATCAACCGTGGACTCAGTGGTGTTATGATTGCCATGGCACTGGGGAAAATGGCTGGTTCTTTTTATTATTTCTTTTTTGGTTACGGGCTTCCAAAATATTGGTAAATCCATATTTTCTAATTGCAATCTTCTTTGTGACTGGCGTATAATAAAAGGTACGATTAGTTTCAGGAGGATTTTAAATGGGCAGATATGCATTGAATATGGAAAAATATGCAGATTTGGCAAGGACTGCATCTGCGGAGGGATGCGTGTTATTGAAAAATGACAACAGTACCCTGCCACTTAAAAAAGGAGATAAAGTTGCTGTATTTGGGCGCATGGCGTTTCATTATTACAAAAGCGGACTTGGCTCGGGCGGACTGGTAAATACACGCTATGTGGTTGGAATCCTTGATGCGCTGCGCGCCTGCAAAGATATTGCGCTGGATGAAGAACTGATTGGGATCTACGAAAAATGGATCAAAGACCATCCATATGACGAAGGTGAGGGATGGGGGCTGGTTCCGTGGTCACAGGAAGAAATGCCCGTGACGGAAGAGATGCTTCAAACCGCATCCGGGGATGATGTGGCACTGGTGATTCTTGGACGTACGGCTGGGGAAGACCAGGACAATACGGACAAGCCGGGCAGTTATAAGCTGACACGGACAGAAGAAGACCTGATCCGTAAAGTGAGCAGTCAATTTTCACGCACGGCCGTTATTTTAAATGTGGGAAATATCATTGATATGAAATGGGTCAGAGAATTTGATCCGGCAGCGGTACTCTATGCATGGCAGGGAGGTCAGGAAGGTGGAAACGGTGTCTGTGATGTACTTATGGGGCGTGTGAATCCGTGCGGAAAACTGACCGATACGATTGCAGAGGATATCAGTGACTATCCATCCACGTCAAATTTCGGGGATTTACAGAAAAACTATTATAAAGAAGATATCTATGTGGGATATCGGTATTTTGAGACATTTGCCAAAGATAAAGTTTTGTATCCGTTTGGATTTGGATTGTCGTATACTTCTTTTTCCGTGCAAGCGTCTGCAGAAGAAAAGGACGAGCATACGGTCTGTGTAAAGGCAACAGTGAAAAATACCGGAACAAAACCGGGGAAAGAAGTGCTTGAAGTATATGCCAAAGCCCCACAGGGGGTACTGGATACACCGGTGCGTGTTCTTTGTGGATTTGCAAAGACAAAGGAACTGGCAGCAGGGGAAGAAGAGCATATTATTCTGGAGATTCCGAAAAATACATTTGCCTCCTATGATGACAGTGGTGTAACCGGACACAGGGACTGTTTTGTGCTGCTGGAGGGTACTTATACCATTTATGTGGGAACCGATGTGCGGACGGCACAAAAGGCAGGCAGTTATCCGCAGACGTTTACGGTGATTGAACAGCTTGAGGAAGTCTGTGCACCGCAGAAACCGTTTGCCCGTATGACAAGAAAGCCGGGTGATGTGATCGGATATTCCGATACACCGGAACGGATCTATGGTCCGTATGACCGCGTGGAAAAACCGGCAGAGATTTCACAGACTGGCGATAAAGGCTATCGTCTGGAAGATGTATATGACAAAAAGATTTCCATGGAGACATTTGTGGCACAATTATCGGACGAGGATCTGATTATGCTGTTCCGCGGAGAAGGCATGTGCAGTCCGAAGGTGACTCCGGGTACTGCAGCGGCATTTGCAGGACTGACTCCGTCTTTGAGGAAGTTTAGAATTCCAGCAGAATGTGCATCGGACGGACCATCCGGAATACGTATGGACTGCGGAACAAAGGCGTTTTCCCTTCCGAACGGAACGCTGCTCGGATGTACATTTAACTGTGAACTGGTGCGTCAATTATATGAAATGACAGGGCTTGAACTACGGTTAAACCGTGTAGATACATTGCTCGGACCGGGATTGAATATTCACAGAAATCCGTTGAACGGACGAAACTTTGAGTATATTTCCGAAGATCCGTTTTTAACCGGAAAAATGGGAGCCGCACAGCTGCAGGGACTTAATATTGCAGGTTCCACAGGAACCATCAAACATTTTGCGGCAAACAATCAGGAAACGAAACGACATGAGGCAGATTCGATTATTTCCGTGCGGGCACTGCGGGAAATTTATCTGAAGGGATTTGAAATTGCGGTAAAAGAAGGACCGGCCCGCTCTGTTATGACTACCTATGGCCCGGTCAACGGGGTGTGGACTGCAGGAAGTTATGATCTCAATACCATTGTATTGCGCAAAGACTGGGGATTTTCCGGCATCGTTATGACCGACTGGTGGGCAAAGGCAAACCATGAGGGACAGCCATCGGATCCGCGTATACATGCGGTCATGGCAGCGGCACAGAATGATGTATATATGGTGACTGCAGATGCGCAGGATATGCAGCAGGATGATATGCTCGAAGAATTCCAGAAGGGAAATCTTACGAGAGGACAGCTGCAGAGAAATGCCATCAATATATTGCAGTTTGTACTAAAATCCCCGGCGATGCTTTATGAGATGGATAGGATTTCTCCGGAAGAACTTAAAGACCGGAAGAATGCTGCAAAAGATGATCCGGATGTCTCAAAGATGATGAAATTTGTGACAGATGAGCAGGGAAATATCCGCATTTCCGGTGGCGGCTGGGATACACATCAGGGAAAAGAAATACTTGCGGATCTGGATATGAAAGCCGGAAGTTATGAACTGCAGATGAAAGTGAAATCAAATCTGGATGATCTGGCACAGCTTCCGGTAACAGTATATCTGGATAATATCATCAAAGGAACACTGTCATTTAGGGGATCGAAAGGGCAGTGGGTGACACAGCAGATCCGGTTTGATACATTCGAGGGACATCATTATATGAAATTATATTTTGGGGCAACCGGACTTACGGTAGATCATATAGCGTTTCAGCTGTCCGGGGGCGCAGACAAGGAGCAGTAAGACATGAATGTTTTAAAGGTAAAAAAGGGAGAAACGCTTGCCAGAAAACAGGACAAGGTGATGGAATGGTATCTGATTCAGGAGGGATCGGTGATCCGGCAGTTTGCATTTGCAGAGATCATTATGCACCGGAATGCAATTGTGGGTATTCTCGAGAACGAATGGTTTGCCTGCGATTATGTGGCAAATGAAGATACGACATTGATTGTGATTCCATGTAAAAATGCACAGGATCTGCGGAAGATTTTGTCCGAACATGAGAATTTCCGCCCGATTTTTTTGCGTACGGCAGTGGAACAGCGGCATCAGGCACTGTGTCTGTATGCCAGTCTGCAGAAAAAATGCATGCTTTTACATAATGCTGCGGAAACGTTGTACAGCGAATACAAAAATCTGTGCAGCGAGAAGCTTCTTGATGAACAGGATTTTCCGCGTATGGAACAGTTTGCAGCTTTAAAAATGCAGCACCGTGCGGAAAACTGGGAGATTGCAAACAGTAACAGTCTGGTCCGGAGTTATCTGAAAGAATATATGCAGCTGATGATCAAAGATGACAGTCTGTGTGTGGGAGCAATCATGGAGGCGGCGGCACAGATGCGTCGTGTGACACAGGGAATCGGCGAGATGGTAAATTATCTGCAGTACAACAGGGATATTTTATTTTCAGATTCCAGAGATGATATTTTTCGTCTGTTTTTTACAATGGCAGTCCAGCAGTCGCAGAAAAAGCAGGACATTTCCGAGATCAAAAAGCGTCTGTTAAATATGGTGGATGTCATGACAAAGCTTGATGTGTACGATAAAAAACAGATGGCGGAGGCACATGAGCTTTGCGAGAATTACGACTTTACCAAGGAGTCCGAAGGCCGTATCAATATTATGCGTGAGGATTGTATTGCACATATTATGGAGTATGCAGGATATGGCAGCGATATGATCAGGGATTTCCACAGCATTGTGCAGCAGTACCGGGAGCTGCCGGATATGATGTCTACAGACAATGAGGCGAGACAGCTGCGCAGGGAAATCACAAAGGTCTTTTACGATATTTATACCAAGGCGTTTATGAGATCAGTTGAGGAACTGGTCAAGCCGTCACCGATCATGATGATGTTTTTCAATTTTGGGTTTATGGATGCGGAGGTGCTGGGGGAAACTAACACAAATGCACTGTATAATCTGACGGATTCGCTTGGATTGTTTCACTCTGCAAATGTCTATACGGTTTATGACTGGCTGGTACAGATTTATCAGGGAAAGAAAGACCCGTCTCGCAATGAATTTGACCAGGATTTCAATGCATTTCTGCTGGAAGAAAAGAGAACTGGGAATATTACGGAAGCGCAGATGCAACAGTATAAAAATGACAGCAGGCAGAAAGTACAGTTTGAGATCCACAATATGTTTACCTCCGGAAACCGTGTGACCTATGGCCGTGTGACTACATTCTGTCCGGTTCTGATGGAAGAGGATTTCATCAACACCGTGGAAAAGATGGCAGTTACCGCAGAAAAAATTGCCGATGCCATCAATAAGGTGCGCTGTGTGGATTATTCTGCACTCTATCATGATGTCATGTTTTCCGATCCGGATCGCGGAATCAATCAGGAATGGATCAAAAAGGAGATTTTGCCGGATGTGATTCTGATGCCAAATGCCGGAACCCGTACCCTGATGTGGCAGGAGACATCCGGGGCCAAGATTGATACACCAGCGCGTTTTCTGTTTCCGATCTTTTCCGCAGTGGATCTCGATGATCAGATGGTGGAATGTATCGGCCGATACCGCTGGGAGATCTGCAGACGTGTGCAGGGTGTATACTGGAACGATATCCGGGAGAAATCGCTTACGGCGGAGTACTGTGATTTTATTCAGTATTATCGCAAAAATTCAGATCTTTCTGCAGATGCAAAGGAAAAGATCAAGACTGCATTGTCCCGTGCGCGCAACAGTTACCGTGAGGTATTTGTCAAGGATTATCAGGCGTGGATGAAGTATGAGTCACAGGGAAGTTTCCGACTGAATAAAGTGGCAAGAGATATTCTGGTAAGGTATTGTCCGTTTGCAAAGGATATCCGCCAGGGACTGGCCACCAATCCACAGTATCAGAATGCATTTCACAGACTTGATGCGGAAAACAGAAAGAAACTGCAGCGGTTCCGTTCTGTTTACGATAAATATGAAGCAGCAGGTGGAGAGATCACACCGGAACTGAAAGAAAATCTGCGGTTTTATCAGATGTAGGAACGGATATGGAATATATAGCTTATGTAGAGACCCCGTATAAAGAAAAATTTGGAATTCCCAGACAGAGTGGGCTGGCGGAGAGTACCTGTGGGGAAATTATTTTCACACCGAAATTCCGGAATCCGGATGCAGTGCGTGGAATCGAAGAGTTTTCCCACCTGTGGCTTCTCTGGGAGTTTTCGAGGGCAAAGCAGGATACCTTTCATGCAACGGTAGCACCTCCCCGTCTGGGAGGAAAAGAAAAACGGGGCGTGTTTGCCACACGTTCCCCCTTTCGCCCGAATTCGATCGGTCTTTCGTGCGTGAAACTTGAAAAAGTGCGCATCGATCAGAAGCTTGGACCGGTTCTTACGGTTTCCGGGCTGGATCTGCTTGATCACACACCGCTTTTTGATATCAAACCGTATCTGCCGTACGTGGATGCCCATCCGGAGGCAAAAAACGGTTTTGCGGAAGAATTCCTGGAGTTTCAGATACCGGTAGTATTTCCGGAGGAATTGCAGGCACAGATTCCGGAACATCTGCGGGGACCGCTTCTTGAGGTTCTTGCACAGGATCCCAGGGCGGCATACAACAAAAAGCCGGATTATATCTACGGGATGGCATTTGCTGATTATGACATCCGGTTTATGGTGGCAGAGGGAATCCTGACGGTAAAAGAGGTCACAAGGCGCACGCAGGAATGGAAAAAAGTCAAGTGAGAGTTGCGCTTGCACGGGGAAAGCCTTATAATAGAAACGTCAAAAGTCAAAAACGCGAAGAAATTCGTGTAGTAGTGAGGTAAGAGGATGAAAGAGTTAAAAGAGTACATTCGCAGTATCCCGGATTTCCCGGAGAAGGGAATTATTTTCCGTGATGTCACAAGTGTACTGCAGGATGCAGATGCACTGAAGCTTTCCATTGATGAACTGGCGAAACGCTTGGAGGGCGTTGATTTTGATGTGATCGCCGGAGCAGAATCCAGAGGCTTTATCTTTGGAGCACCACTTGCTTATGTCATGCATAAGCCGTTTGTACCGATTCGTAAAAAGGGAAAACTGCCATGTGAGACAGTTGAAAAAACATATGATCTGGAGTATGGTACGGCAACGATTGAAATGCATAAAGATGCCGTTAAAAAAGGAGAAAAGGTTGTACTTTTGGATGATCTGATTGCAACCGGCGGAACCATGAAAGCTGCTGCAGAACTGGTAGAGGAACTTGGCGGTGAAGTGGTAAAGATGCTGTTTCTCATAGAGTTAAGCGATCTCAACGGACGGGAAGTCTTAAAGGACTATGACGTGGACTCTGTTGTACAGTTCGAGGGAAAATAAAATCTGGTTTGAGACAGGCGTAAAAGAATGGATGAAAGCCCTTCACGCTATGGGGCACACGATGGTGTGTCCTGTGGTTGTGGGGGCTTTTTAATATTTGATTGTAAATAAAAAGGTAATTTGTTATTATAATCTTATCAGCGTTTTAATGGCGAAACGATTAAAATCTATCTGTTTGGAAAATATGAGCAGTATGAGATCATTGAAATTGAAAAACGAGCGGAGGAAAGAGCATGGCAGAAGTAGAAGGTAGTAAAGATTTGATAAGTGTATTATGGAGTGGCGCAGATATTCTCCGATCCAAGATGGATGCAAATGAATATAAAGATTATTTACTTGGAATTGTATTTTATAAATATCTTTCGGATACATTTTTAATTAAAGTTTATGATTTGATTTATGATGAAAAGCCGAAGAGTTTAAAAGTTTCATTGGATGCATACAAAGAAGCACTGGAAGACGAAAGTGCTGAGGAACTGAAAGAGCAGATAAAGTCAGAATGTCATTACTTGATTGAACCGCAACTTACCTATACGTGTTTTGCTGATGCGGCGAGAAACAATGCATTCAATCGGGAGTTATTGCAAAAAGCTTTTAACAATATTGAACAGAGTGATCCATTGTTTGCAGATTTATTTACAGATATTGATTTGTACTCTAATCGTTTGGGAAATGGAGATCAGAAGCAAAGTGATACCATATCCAGTCTTGTTAAGGAAATTGATAAGGCAGATTTGTTGAATTCAGACGCAGAGATACTTGGAAATGCATATGAATATTTGATTGGACAGTTTGCGTCAGAGACCGGAAAAAAGGCAGGAGAATTTTATACACCACAAGCAGTTTCAAAGATATTAACAAAGATTGCAATTGCAGGGCAGGAAAACAAAAAGGGATTATCTGTATATGATCCATGCATGGGTTCTGGGTCTCTTTTGTTAAATGCCAAAAAGTATGCCACTGAACCAGGTTATATTAAGTATTATGGGCAGGAGCTAAATACTTCTACTTATAATCTGGCACGTATGAATATGTTTTTACATGGAATTACTCCGGAGAATCAGGTACTTCGCAATGGTGATACGCTGGATGGAGACTGGCCGACAGGAGAAGAGACCGATTTCAACATGGTACTTATGAATCCACCATACTCTGCAAAATGGAGTGCAACAGTCGGATTTTTACAAGATGAAAGATTCAGCGACTATGGAGTATTGGCTCCAAAATCAAAAGCGGATTATGCTTTTTTACTTCATGGTCTGTATCATTTAAAAAGTAATGGAACAATGGCAATTGTATTACCTCATGGGGTTCTGTTCCGAGGGGCAGCAGAAGGAAAAATCAGGGAAAAACTGCTTCGTGCAGGGAATATTTATGCAGTAATTGGATTGCCTGCCAATTTATTTTATAATACTTCAATTCCTACTTGTATCATCGTTTTAAAGAAACACAGAGATGGAAGAGATGTATTGTTTATTGATGCATCAAAGAAATTTGACAAAGGAAAAAAGCAAAATGCCATGACAGATGAACATATAGATGCTGTTATGGAGTTGTACAGTAAAAGAGAAACAGTAGAAAAAGAATCCTATCTTGCAAGCTTTGAGGATATTGAGAAGAATGATTTCAATTTGAATATTCCGCGTTATGTAGATAATTTTGAAAAAGAGGAAGAAGTCGATATAAATGCTCTTTTAACGCAGATGGATCAGACGGATAAGGAATTGGAACAGGCGCAGGGAGAATTTCTGTTCTTACTTAAGGATTTGACATCTACGGATGAAACTATTATGTCCTCGTTGAATGAACTGATTAGGAAGATGGAGGGGTGATAGCGATGGGAAAACCTAAAATTAGATTCAAAGGGTATGAGGACGATTGGGAACAGCGTAAGTTGGGGAATGTACTGCTTAGCTTGCAGAATAACACACTTTCCAGAGCCAATTTATCGGACGAGTCAGGCATTGCAAAAAATGTACATTATGGGGATGTACTTATCAAGTTTGGAGAGATTTTAGACGTAAGAAAAGAGAAACTTCCAATGATAACAGATGAAAATGTTTTATCAAAATATAAAGCCTCCTTCTTGCAAAATGGAGATGTGATTGTTGCCGATACAGCGGAGGACTCAACTGTTGGAAAATGCAGTGAAATAGCGGGCTTAAATGATGAAGTTGTGTTGTCTGGTCTTCATACCATTCCATACAGACCAATAGAAAAATTTGCTTCTGGATATTTGGGATATTATCTAAATTCTGGTGCATATCACAATCAGTTGATACCTTTGATGCAGGGCATTAAAGTGACATCAATTTCAAAATCTGCTATGCAGAATACAGATATTGATTATCCTAAATCACAGGAAGAACAGGGGAAGATAGGTGCATATTTTAAGTCTCTTGATGAGATGATTACTCTTCACCAGTATAAGCTATTTTGCGCAAAAAATGTAATGAAATACATAACAACCGATATAAACACACCCAAAAAGGAGGCTATTATGGCAGAATTAGAGTCCGTGATAGAGCAGAAACTTATTGAACAACTGATTTATGGTGATTCACAATGGACGTATCGCGAAGACTTAAAAACAGAAGCAGATCTTTGGAAGAATTTCAGATATATTCTTGAACAGAATAATAAGGAACGTTTAAATGGAGAACCACTTTCGGATGTAGAATTTGAACAGGTAAAGAATCAACTGCAGTTTTCATCATTCTATAAGGCTGGCGAATGGTTAGTTGGTGAAAATGGAAAAGTAATGGTACACGTACAAAGGGATACCGAACGGTTGCATCTTGTTGTGATGAATCATGAGCATATTGCAGGTGGCAGCAGTGTTTATGAGGTGATTAATCAGTACAATGCGTTAAAAATGGATGAGGATAGTAGTGTAAATGCAAGAGATCGAAGATTTGATGTTACTCTTATGATCAATGGATTGCCGATGATTCATATAGAATTGAAAAATAAGCAGCATTCTTATATGGATGGATTCCGGCAGATTAAAAAATATATTGGAGAGGGAAAATTTACGGGAATATTCTCAGCCGTACAGATGTTTGTAATCAGCAACGGGGTTGATACAAAATATTTTTCAGCTGCAAGTGATACCGAATTGAACCCGAAGTTTATCAGTGGATGGCTGGATAAGGAAAATAACGCAGTTTCTGATTACCTTGATTTTGCAAAAAGTGTGCTTCGTATTCCGGAGGCGCATGAGATGATCGCGAGATATACAGTATTGGATGAAGAGGCAAAGAGTTTAATTTTGTTGCGCCCTTATCAGATCCATGCAATAGAAGCAATTCGTGATGCTTCTAAGACTGGAAAATCTGGTTTTGTATGGCATACAACTGGATCAGGAAAAACCTTAACTTCTTATAAAGCTACCAGAAATTTGTTAATGGATATTCCAGCGATTGATAAAGCTATCTTTTTAATTGATCGAAAAGATCTGGATACGCAGACCACCATGGCATTTCAGGCATATGCGAATAATGATCTTATAGATGTAGATGAGACAGACAATGTGTTTGATTTAAAGAAAAAGTTGAAATCAGATGATCGTCAGGTGATTGTGACAACGATCCAGAAATTGCAGAGATTAATTACCAGAAAATTGCAGGAAGGTACACCGGAATATCACAAAATTAAAAACCTGAAAATTGCATTTGTTGTAGATGAATGTCATAGAGCTGTCACTCCTGGAACAAAGCGGGAAATAGAAAGATTTTTTGGAAATTCCTTATGGTATGGATTTACAGGCACTCCCCGGTTTGCGGAAAATCCATATCCACAGATGGGAGATCTGCCCCGTACTACACAGGAATTATATGGAGATTGCCTGCATAAATATACGATTCAGAATGCCATTCATGATAATGCTGTTTTAGGATTTCAGGTGGAACATAATGGACCAAAAAATAAAAAGGATGAAACGGACAGTAATCTTTATGTAACCGAAAGTCATATGTTGAAAGTACTCGAGGTGATTTTGAATAAATCTTATTATAAGTTGGGATTTCAAAATGGAAAAGGAAAGACATATGAGGGGTTACTTACAACGAGTTCCATCCAATTGGCACAAAAATATTATGATTTGTTGAAAATGGTAAAGGAAGGGAAGACAACACTTAAAATAGATGAAAAAATAAAACAGGTATTACCGGATTTCCCAAAGTTTGCAATTACTTATTCCGTAACAGAAAACGAAGAAGGTTCCCATGTAAATCAGCAGAAGATGCAGGAATCATTAGATGATTACAATAAAATGTTTGGAACAAAATATGAGATTTCTCAAATACAGGGATACAATGGAAATCTGAATAAGCGTCTTGCAAGGAAGGATGCAAAATATAAGAGCAGAAATGAGCAGCTGGATCTGGTGATTGTAGTCGATCGACTCCTGACCGGTTTTGATGCACCGTGTCTGTCAACGATATTCATTGACAGACCGCCAATGGGACCGCACGATTTGATTCAGGCATTTTCCAGAACAAATCGTATTTATGATAAAAATAAAGTATATGGTCAGATTGTTACATTTCAGGCACCCAAATTATTTAAGGAGAGTGTTGACAATGCGGTACGATTGTACTCTGCAGGAAGTACACAAACAGCTCTTCTGGCAGATTGGAAAGAGGTGGAATCGGCATTTCGCAAGTCATTAAAAGCACTTCGAATATCTGCAGAGACTCCGGAAGAAGTTCCGGGAATGTCAATAAAAGAGAAAAAAATATTTGTTAAGCTGTTTCAGGATTTTGACAAGTTTTTTGCGCAATTAAAATCATTTACACAGTATGAAGATAATATGCTGGCTGGATATGGTATTACGGAAGATGAGTATACGGATTATGCAGGACAGTACTTAAATGCAAAAGAGGAAATTAAAGAAGATACCGATGGTCAAATTGATGATCCGGGAGTGCCTGTCGTAGATGAAGATTATGAATTAATGGCATACAGTCATACAAAGATTGATTATGAGTATATTATCAATCTGATCCAGAACATTGTATCACCAGATGAAGAATCACAGGATGTTACACAGGAACAGAAACAAAAGCAGATGGATGAGGTAAAGCAATATGTGGAAGAACTCAGAAAAGATAATCCGAAAGTAGCTGAGATAATGACCACTTTAATTGGAGAAATTGAGCAGGATGTAAATAAGTATAAAGGACAGTCCATTCTGAATATTGTTGAAAATATGAAACAAGAGTGTATTGAAAAAGTAGTTACAGATTTTTGTATTACATGGTATACGTCTAAAGATGATGTTATGTATGCGGCAATGCATTATCGAAATGGAGAGATCCCGAATGAGAGTGCAATTAAAGAGACAGCAAATTTTACCAGTTACAAAGAAGTACAGGAGAGAGCAATTCCAAAATTTAAATATTATACAATGATGATTGCTGAGTTAAGAAAAACTCTGGATGAAGAAATTAAACCTCTTATGAACCATTAGGATTGATTTGTATATATAAATATTCTTTACTGTTCTTATCAGCGTAAGTAGTACAGGAAACGGAGGTGCTTATGCGAAATGATGAGAACACCACAGAACTTTTCTGTAATTATTATAAGGAATGGGTTAATGTATATAAGAAGGATGCCATAAGAGAAGCAACTTTGGCAAAATACCGAATGACACAAAAGTGGGTAGAAAAACTGGTGCCGGATTTGAAAGTATCTGAACTTACAAGAACGATGTATCAGCAGCTTTTAAATGATTATGCAAAAGAACATGAAAGACAGACAACACTTGATTTTCATCATCAGTTGAAAGGAGCAATTCTGGATGCCGTTGATGAGGGACTGATAGAAAGAGATCCTACAAGAAAAGCAATTATTAAAGGAAAAACACCAAAAGTAAAAAAGATTAAATATCTCAATCAGTTTGAACTTCATACATTGATTGCACATCTTGACATAAAGGAAAAACCAAATTGGGATTGGTTTATTCTATTGGTTGCCAAAACGGGTATGCGTTTTTCAGAAGCACTTGCAATTACTCCAGCAGATTTTGATTTTGCAAGGCAGACATTATCGGTAAGCAAAACCTGGGATTATAAAGGAACAGGTGGTTTTTTACCTACTAAAAACAAGTCATCGGTCAGAAAAATACAAATAGATTGGCAAATTGTTGTAAAGTTCTCTGAATTGGTTAAAAATCTGCCGGAGGATAAGCCGATTTTTGTAGGAGAAGAAAAAATATATAATTCAACGGTTAATGATGTTCTTGCGAGGCATTGCAGGGATTGTGGTATTTCAGTGATTTCAATTCATGGGCTTCGACATACACATGCATCACTGTTATTATTTGCAGGAGTATCCATTGCCAGTGTAGCAAGACGCTTGGGACATGCCAGTATGACTACTACCCAGAAAACATATTTACATATTATACAGGAACTTGAAAACAAGGATGTAGATCTGGTAATGAGGACATTATCTGGATTATAGAACATTAAAATTTTAAAATTGTGCTGCTTACGCTGAAGCTCTCTGTTTCATGACACTGTATACCATTATAGCAGAATAAAACAGCATGACCTGTACATACTATCAGAAAAACAAAGTAAGGAGAGACAGTATGGATCAGCAGGTTGGATCAGGGAGTCTTTGCTTTGCAAAGGCTCCTTTTATTATTGGAACAGCATCTGTGGTTGGAACCAAAGAGGGGGAAGGCCCCCTGGCAGATGCATTTGACTGTATCGGACCGGATGATAAATTTGGTCAGCAGACATGGGAGGCCGCAGAGAGCAGTCTGCAGAAAGAAGCATTGACGCTTGCCCTCGGGAAAGCAGATCAAAAGCCGGAAGATATGCGGTATCTGTTTGCCGGAGATCTGCTTGGACAGCTGATTGCCTCATCATTTGGACTGAAAACGTTTGAAATTCCACTGTTTGGACTGTACGGGGCATGTTCCACGTGTGGAGAAGCGCTGGCACTTTCTGCAATGACGGTAGCGGCTGGATATGCGGATCGCGTGGCTGCAGTCACTTCGAGCCATTTTGCCAGTGCGGAAAAACAGTTCCGTTTTCCGCTGGAATACGCAAATCAGCGTCCGGTAAGTGCCACATGGACAGTGACCGGAGGCGGTGCATTTATTCTGTCAA